>JAESGV010001085.1_pt1 | contig 11593 bp, 15 predicted proteins | sample 9269781 | NCBI WGS metagenome assembly JAESGV01 (sample SAMN15741586, study PRJNA653496) | algae metagenome | isolation source: Tildeniella torsiva UHER 1998/13D and co-occurring heterotrophs from... | place: Slovakia: Slovak Paradise National Park, Hrabusice, Kosice Region | collected 2000-01-01 | reverse complement strand
CTCTACTTTCCAATTTGGCCAAGCATTGGTCTTGTATTTGACGTATTCGTTGTATCTCTTGGTCGATGATAAAATTTACGCGATCCATTTCTTCAAGTATTTTAGTTTTATACTCTTGCTGTGTTTGCTTCTTCTTTTCCGCTGCTTGACGAATATTTTGTGTCTTTAATTCTAATTCTGCGAACACGTCCTGTGGTCGTGTTAATAGATGTCCCTCGTGAACTTTTTGTGAGATGCAATCATCACATACAGGTTCGTAATTACATACTGTACAGTAGCCGTGTACTTCTGAATATGGATGCATTTTACATTGGTAAGGTTGCGTTGGATCTTCAGCGTTAAAATCGCAACAATATTTTCTGACCAAGTCGTCACGAGAATTCACGAATGTATATTTTCGGCACTGTGTACATCCCAAACAGACTTTTTTTCCAGTGTTGTTGAGTGAATTTACCGTGTACAACATGTCCAAACATGATTCACAAATTGTATCTCGGCAGAGAAGAGGGAATAAAAAATCTGGACTCTGCTTGCAGATCATGCATTGTTGGGTTACTTGAATCTTGATTTTCTTACGATTTGGCGTTCGCAGAATGTTTGTACGCTTCATGTAAGATGTTACAAATTATGTGATAGCTGAGTGACTCAAAATAGTTGATGAAAGCTGGAAGAGTGATTATCCAGCTCAGGTTCTATTTGTTTTTCGCTCTGAGTAGAATCTAAGCGGTTTTCTTTCTTCCAGTGTTATACCAAATTCTCTGAAAGCTGACGGACGTCAATCAACAACCAAACAAAACATGGCACAAACGAGCAAGCCTACCGTGGCCGAGTTCATTGATGAAGAGAGAATCGATACAGATTATAGATATCGCTACAGATACCTCAGTAAAGCCATAAACTTTACTTCACAAGATGTAGAAATCATTCAGCGTCACAAGGAATTCATCGCAGATTCCGTAACAATAGGAGTAAGGGAAATAGTAGAAACTACTCTCAAGTTCAGCCCCACACGCAAACTTCACCTAGCTAGAATTGAACACTTCAAATACAAGAAAGAATTTGTATCTGACCCAGATGAGCTCACGATGGAAAGCGAACAAGTTGTTGCAAGAATAGAAATGTACACAAAGTTTCTAAAGTATGCATATTGTGGAATATGGGACGATTTTCATGCCGAAAGTTTGGTATCAGTTTGTGCAAAAGGATGGGGAAACAAGAGCGTACCTGTAGCGTCAATTTATGATACTATTTCCCTCTCGAACATGCTTCTACGGATACAAACAAACTTTTTAGAAAATGAAACAATACCAAAAGATGAACAAAAGCGTCTTTTGCTCGCGTTTCACAAAATAGGTATGCTATACGCAGATATAGTAAGTTACGCAGAAAAAATGAATAAACTTTATAATGTATAAGACTTCGAACACTAGATTGGTCCGATTGCTTTCTGGCTACATTGTTAATTGTATGATAAACAGCTTTACTGTAAGAGACCATTGTTTCCTCTGCCAAGAAAGCAACAAAGCATAGATAGGGTTGCTATATAAATTTAATGCCATTTAAAAGTGGTTGACAATCTTTTCAATTTTGGAAGACCTTCCCTTTGCCATCTATTATAATCATTTGACGCTATTATTTCTCTAACAGTCATAAAGAAGCTTTGTACATGCAGGTCATCCCAAAATCCCCAAAGTAATGCAGATATTGGTTCATACAAATCTATTCCTATCCATCCTCGCACTATTGTTGTGTACAGATCATCAAGTGCCAGTTCTTGTGGTGTAGAGGTTGTTCTCACAGTGGTTACCGTTAAACCATTGTTTTTATCTGTATAACAATACACTCGTGGTCCATCCTCGGTTTCGCTAGTGCTATTCATCGTTTGCGAGTTTGTTTGAAGCGGTGGTAACGTTGGTTTGTGTCGAACTGGTTGTGGGTGAACATGATTGTATTCTGATGTCGTAGTTGTTACTAAAACTTGTTGTTTATGACAATTACAGAGCGGATGCACGTTGTTTGCGATTGTGTGAGTATCTGAACTTCCTAGTAGTGAACCACTGACTCCGCATCTTGTGTGAGTTGTCATAGCTGTCACTTTTATTTTTTGTAGTGGTACACCCAGATATGGGAGCAGAGGCACGATCAAGCATGTTGTGTACTTTGCATTTTTTATGCACTTCAAAGTTTTCTCAGAAAGCTAATGCATTGTGAAGGTTCAAATTAATGAATAATAAAATTAGACTTTACTGTGCGACACTAGCATATCTTCACAAACCTGTAGACGATGCTCCCCAACATCTACACCTGTTTCTCTTCGCATCATCAGCAAACCAGCTCTTGCTCTGACTGGATCATGTCCCAACAATCGCAAAACAGTGTAAGCAAAGAAACCAGTTCGGTGACATCCTGCAGAGCAGTGTACTAGAATTGTATGCTTTTCGTCTTTCTTGATTAGGTCCACTACATCTTGAGCCATTTGTATAATCAGTATTTGCGTTTCTTTTCCAGACAAATACGAAATACTTGCTCCTTGTAGCGGTAACCAGTGCCACGTAACACCTGCCTTAAGCGCGTACTCGGCAAATTTACTTGAATCTTCTTTTTCGTTTAATAAGCAAACAATATCAGTAATTTGATTCTTGTCATGGAATTGTTTAAACATTGAGTATTTGCTATGCGGTCTATGCCACAAACACATAGAACTTTGTTGTGATAGCGGCACAGGCATAACTGTATGTTGCTTTCCGCTTCTGTCTCGCGGAATTTGTTTGATGGTAGTACAATCTCTGATAACGTTTTATCAAGCGTTTCTTTGATTTTATCACCAACCACTACTCTGATGACTCGCATCGTATGTTTGTTTGATAGTTCTTCTAAAAGCTCTGCATCTAAATGTATATCAGCTGTTGTTACCACTAGCACAACTCTGTATTCTTTACGTTCGTCAGACCAGCCAGTTAATAATGGCTCCAGATCGTTACGATATAATGTTTCTTGGAACGATTTGATATCCCGTACTGGAATGAACCAATGCTCGCACGAAGAAAGTATGTTTTGTTCGTTTTGTGTGTTATGAAAAACACATACTCCTACGGCTTGTCCTACGCTGTCATTAAACGAGTGCATTTTGGAACCAGTTGGCTAGCAATTTGTAAGACTTAGTTAAGACCACTACTTGTTAGAAAGGTAGCACCATTCCCAACTGGTTTCATAAATCTCATTAATTTATTGTTACAGTGCATGGTTGTGTTACCACTCCAATTTGAAAGGCAGGTGAATTATCCAAATACTCATTTTTAGCTGTGAATGAATCTCTAGTTGTCACACTATATGTTTTACCGCGCTCTAACGTAAATGCACGAACCTTTTGCTTGTACACAACAGAACCATTTTGTGGCACTGTTGTGTATGCTCCATTCGATACAGTGGGCGCCACTCGACGAGCCATAGGACCCTGATACTTTGCGACTTGGTTAGTTGCGACGTCAGTGAAGATTATATGGCCACTGCCTACTAAGCCCTCTAATGGAGTCCCATACTTGCAAACGTGTACAGTTTTGTCGGTATTGTTGGAGAGTTTGAAAGTGAGCTCCAAATTCGCCTCTTTGGTGTTATGAATGATGAACTCGCCTGTGAGTGTTTGTGTCATATTTTTTGTAAATTAGGAACTAGCGTAACCCTATGATAGTACGACCGCTGCGACTAGAAGACTTTGAAGCTTTGTCCAGTAAGCATACAAGTGTACCCAGTTCTGATCGTGGATTTAGACCCAGATTCATTACACCGAATATACTCGCTTCGGGGCATTTCACGTTGGGCCTTCAAATCTGGGAGTATCCATCATTTAGATTACTGCGAGCAATTAAATGCGGTTCAGGATATGTTTCTACTATTTCTCCCTTTCCTGATGCACCACTAGTTGCAATAGCAAACGATATCGACAAAAACCCAAGTATTTATAACTATCTAACTGGAGAAGAAGTATGGCGTGTACCAACAAAAATCGCATACAGATCTGTCATCGCTTTAGGAAAAAATATAGTCTGCTTCTACGCCACAGACAAGAGAGAATTACATGCAGTAAACATTTCCACAAAACAAGAAAAGACACTACAAGTAAACGATATCTCACAAATGATATTCTGGGAGAACAACAAATTTGTTAGCTACGCCAGAAGCGATGTCAATGGAGCGTTCAAGTTACGCATGTTCAAAGTGGAGGACAATATGAACATAGTTGAAGTTTGGTTACAAGAAATGACTGCCAAGTACGAAATGGCATGTCTTACGCGAAGAGGTATCATGTGTAGATTAGAACAAAACAAATTTACACATTTTTCCTGGACTGGAGAACTCATAAGTGATATTACGCTTACGCCACCAGTAGATGAACGTGACATGTACTGGAACACATTAACATATGTTCATGACGACTTGTTGTTGTACAATGGATCAGAAATGGCTGGTGTAGTTGACTTGAAAACGAACAAGTTACATCCACTTCGAGAAACGAGTAATGGTTCGTATTTGCATAGAGTAACGATCCATCCGTATAATAGTGTGATAGTGGCGATAAGAGAAACGCAGTTTCTAGATGTATATCGATTGTTACCAGATATTAGTCCATCCATTACTCAAATGCAGAACAAACTATTAGCATGCGGACAATTTTATGATTTAAAATTCTGGTAGGAAAGCCATTGGTCGATAAATTTGTTGGTTGAGCTTATCATTCAATTGTAGCAATAAATCAGTGCGTCATTGTAACTTACTTTTTTAAAAATACAGTTCGAATGCGAAGATATACAAGAAGTACCAGTCCAAGCCAGGACCTCCAAAAGATTACACATCATCGAAAAATACAAGAGAGAAAGCAACACAACGAGTTGGCAACAAATCCCAACACTCAAAAAATGGTTACTAGAAACTATGTAACATTGGCAGAAAGTCTATACAAAAAGTAAGTAATTAATTAGGCGCTTATCTAACAGCATAGTGATATGATTGGTACTAAACATGCAGAAAAAGAAATTTATTTGGATATGCCAGTATGTGATCAATTTGCGTTGGAAAGGATGTACAAGCAAGTCAAAGAAGCAGATTTCTGGGACGCAGAAGATAGAAAGAAAGGTATTTTGTGGTTAGAAAAGTGGCTTCAAATTCCAAAAGAAAAAAGTTACTACCAGTAAAGACAAATCGTACAATATTATTCGTTATGGCTTAGTAAAAATCTGTGTAGCTTGTCATAAATATGTTGTGTACTGGCCAAATCTGACCAGACAAAATCAATGTGTCCGTAATCATGGGCTAGTAACACTTTGCAAGTACCTATTGTGTCTGTTGATTCAGTTTCTGGGTAACACCGTGAGAAAACATCTTGTGTCATATCGTTATCGATTACACAGTCAGCACCACCTAACAAAACATAAACATTTGGTCTATGTTCACCACGTTTTGCATCTTGGTCCCATTCTTTCAACATTTTCTCAAATGGATACTCTTCTCCAGTTTCAAATTTGGATAGAGGTCCTCCTCTCTTTAAAATGTCCATCCAATGCGCCAAATTTTTTACAGAAGTACAACCAACTGGAATCCAGTTGAACCAACGAGCTCTTACTTTTGAAGAGCCGCCATCACCTAATGGTCGTTTGATGAAGCCCATTAGTTTCATAAAACCGAAACCGGCAACACCTTTTAACCAACCCAAAGGTACAAACAATTGGAACATGGCAATGGCAGTCATAAACTCTTTCGCGCCGAACCATGACATTGGCATATTCATAAGGGCCTGAATTAAAAATTCTTTTGGTTCTTTTTTCAAAAAGATGGCGGGACAGCACAGAATCATACTGTTGAACATTTTTTTCATCTCTGGGAATTGGGTTATTGCGGCCATGGCTTGACCGGCTCCTTGTGACGCACCCATGAAATCGATTTTATCGACTCCAGTGTTGGAACGAATGTAACTGACCATAGCAGGGAAGTCAAATCTAACCAAGTGGTCAATAGAGTAGTCCCAGTAACTGTCTTCGTGAATCTTTTCGTGTAAACGTAAAGCCGAATCGTTATGCTCCAAGTCATGAGCTAACTGGCCATAAAAGTTGGTTCTATTGTTACCGAACCAAACGTCGTAGCCTTCGCGTGCCAAACGGAAACTCAATGCGTGCTCACCGTGTAGCCCAAAGGTTGAAGAGGTCTCCATCAAACCATGTTGCATTAAAATAACGCGTTTTGTGGCGCCCTTCGTACCCTTCATATAACAACGTTGAAGACGTAAATTGTAGCCGTCTGTTGTCTTGACATTGTGTATTTCCAATTCCATGCCTGGTTGCTCTCGAATGAAGGATTCTGTTAACAGTTCTTCACCTTTGAGTGAAGTAAGTCTGCTGTATATGATTCTGCGTATGAATGCGACAAATGAGTTCCATAGTCCAAATTGAATACATGAAACAGTAAATACGAGAATAGACGCAGTGAGCACTGCCGCCTTGTGCATTAGGATATTTGATACGACGTCGTACATGGTTTATGGCGGATAGTAAAGTGCTCAGGGACGTCTACTATGAGGTCTGTTTACCGTTTATTGTTTGAAATATCAACGTCAGTTAGTGTATTGTAAATGTGACCTGAAACCGCCAAGCTAGCTTTATTGGGTATGCCTCCTCTAGTAAGTCTAACTGTAGTGGTATTTTTGTTTACTGCTCTAACGATTATTTGTAACCTAGACAACCAGAGCAAAAAAACACGTGAACATGAAGACATTTGCGTTGTTGGCATGTCTAGTCGTGTTCGCGACTTGTATCGATACAATGGCAAAAGAACAACCCAAGCTTACGTTACCAACACAATTCAACTTGGATGACACCGACAACGCACCAAAATATGAAATTGTTATCAAAGATCAATTTGAAAATGATATTCTCGTACGCACAACATGAAAAACAACTAAATATCGATAGGACTTACGGCCCACTAATCTAGTACCGATGATGATCAACAAAGAAATGTATAGTTGTCACATTCCAAAGCGGAGAGTTGTATTAGATACCACGAACGAAACAGATCAAACTGTGAACATTCGACAAGAGGTGATCTCGAGTGTATTCAGTGTACTAGACAAATCCTGTTATTTTAGAGTGCGTTTTATTCGCATATACGCTAACATTTATAGCTTACAGGATATTGGATATACGAGTTTTGTTTTAACAAATATGTTCGACAATTCCATCAAGAACAAGGAAAGGGAAAGATGGAAATATCTATGGAATTCATTCTAGGACGATCCACTGAAGAAACAACTGCATACACAGCACTACAAAACTTCAAAGTTCATATCGACAAAATTGATCCAGAAGAGTCGTATGTATCGTTCCCATTCAGTAATGGAACAGCGTGCGATTTAACAAAGACACCACGTTCCTCGGAAATACGAATCTATTGTGCATCCGATGAGAAGAGACAAATGATGACAGCAAATCAAGTTCGACAACCTCACTTTGTCGGTGATGTTGATGAACCAACAACATGCGGTTACTTGTTAAAATTCTACACGAGTTCATTGTGTAGTTTGGCTGGATTTGCAAAACAAGATGACGTCATTTCAAAAATACAATGTGTGAGCACTGCAACACTTTCTCTCGCGAATAACATGTAAAATAAACTTTTGAATAATTTAATTTGTTAAAATTATAGTTCGTCGTGTTTGACATCTGAGGCATTAGCCTTGCGTTTGTCAGCAGCTTCCTTTAGGGAATCTTTTGAGGCAACAGCGTTCTTCTTGATGAATTGGTAAACATCCTTGGCAGTTCTTCCACCTTCGTATGAAATTGGATCAGCCTTTTGTCCCTTGGGGAAGAAGAAGATGGTTGGGAAACCTTGGATTTGAATTGGTGTGTCGTTTTCGGATCCATCAATCTTGGCAATGACCAAATTGTCAATGTCGCTTAGCTTCTTGGCGAGCTTTTCATATTCTGGAGCAAACTTCTTGCAGTGACCACACCATTCGGCGTAGAATTCGAGCAAGACGTCCTTAGTGTCGTCCAAAACAATGTCGTTAAAGGTCTTTCCTACAACAACTTTGACTGGTTCGTCATTGGATTCTGGAACTGGTTGTGACTTTAAGAATGGTGCAACAGATCCGTCTAAAACTCCATCAACGAATGCAATGATAGCGTCGGCATCGATTCCCTTTTCTTCTTCAGAGAATGGGTAGTTCTTTCTCTTTTGTAAGTCAGTTACGACAAACTCTGGGAGTGCTTCAGTCTTGACACCCAAGTTTTTGGCGAATTGAGCGTATTGAACACCATCGGCGTGGGCAAAGTTGAGCTTACCCTTGAACTTTTCGGCAACCTTGTTGACGACGTCCAAAGCGGCAACATTGTCTTGCTTTGGATCAATGAACAAGATACCAACTGGATGTTCTGAGGCTGACAATCTCTTGTATGCCTTGGCAATTTCCTCAACGAGTGGGTAACCTTCACCAACAGCCCAGTCTTTTAGAGCTGCGAAATCGGTAGTAGCCAAACGCTTGTCGTCAAAGTGACGGAACAAGACAACATCGTCCTTTTCGGCATCAGCACCATAATGTGGTTCAGAAGCGTCATCAAAACCAATGATTTCTGCGAATACAAAGTCGTCCATTCCCTTGCTATCAGCAGCGGCTTGGAACAATTTGCGGTTCTCGCTGTCCTCTTTCTCCAAAAAGGCAACCAACAAGTTTGCGTCAGATGAATCGGACTTCTTGATAAGTTCGTCCAACTCTTCCTTGTTCTTTAGTACGACAACTGATGGACCAGTCTTTTTGTTCAACCAGTTCTTCATGGCTTCGAATTTTCGTTCGCCTTCGTATGCCAAGAACTCTTCACCCTTCTTGAACAATTTGATGGTTGGGAAACCTTGGATACCGTATTTGGTGGCCAAAGCTTCGTTACCTTCAGCAGTACAGTCAATGTTTGCGACAACAACATCATCGTTTCCAACAAATGCTCCTGCTAGTTTCTCATATTCTGGTGCTAATGCTTTGCAGTGTCCGCACTATAATTGTTAATTCATATTTGCGATCGCGTCATACCCAAGGTGCATAGAACTCTACTAGAGCAAAATCTTTCTTGTCAACAATGTCTGCCCAGTTGCTGTGGGAAAGAACTGTAACATCTTCTGCGGAGCAGAATGCTGCTAGTACGCACAATAAGAATGCGATAGTAATCGATCTCATTGTATTTGTTTGGTTTTTTGCGTTTGGGACAAATTAGTCAACTTACTTAGCCAACCCAAATCAAACACGTGTTTACAAACTAATTGTAGCCCGCAGCAACGCGACGAAAGTCCGTTATTTGAGCTGCTTGATAGTAGGTTACAAAGAGCAAGGAATTTTAGCATCCAAGTTGAGAATATTTGGCAAATGTGTTGAATGGGAAAGTTCTGTAACGGTAAACCAGAATGAAACAGGCAACAAAGGCGATTCATGTAGACAGGCAAGTGGAAGACAATTCTGCTATAGCACCTCCAATACACGTCTCTTCTACTTTTGTTCATGACAACGATGCAAAGTTGGTGTACAACCGATCCAGTACGCATATTCAGTTGTATTAACATTCGAAAGATAATTTAACTCGAAGACGAGTAGAGAAAGTACTGGGATCACTCGAAAACGGTTTCGCAACGAGTTTTACCTGTCGATCAGCTTGTATCCATAGTTTGATTCACTTTTTGAAGCCCGTCAACATCTACGTTTCATCGAATACAAGCCCATTGATCCCAGTTTTAATGCAATATCAATCTCTTATCAATAAATATACGAAACAAACAGGATCATCGATAAATATTCTGGGAATAGAAGATATAGATGAGAAACAAACCCATCAACGAACTATCATTATTTTAGAAACTCCATCGTTCCCAAAATGCGAACTGTTAGACATCAAGTACTATGGTCAAGTCGCAAAGAGGATAGGAGCCCACCTCATTGTAGATAGTACATATGCTACACCAATACTCTGCCAACCGTTGTCACACGGAGCCGATTTTGTTATTCATGCTACGTCACTGTTCATGGGTGGACACTCTGACATCACAGGAGGTGTGATCATTTCTCAAACAGCAGAAACAGCAGAACTCATACGAAAACAAAGAAGTGTTCACGGAGATGTGATGGGAAATTTGGAAGCGTGGCTACTGTTACGATCACTAAAGACGTTAAAAGTACGAGTGCGTCAACAAACAGATACAGCAGAAATAGTTCTAAAATGGTTGAAAAATCATCGACAGATCGAACAAGTTTGGTATGCAAGTGACGAACGATTGGTTCAAGAGCAATTAAATGGGCGTACACCAGGGTTTGTCACGTTCCAAATACGATCAGAGCACGTGGCACAGAAACTGATTCCATCTTTGCAAATGATTTTGCATGCGTCACAAATAGGCGGAGCAGAAACGGTTTTGTTCCAAGTAGCAGAAAGAGAGTTTTGTGTTGGAATAGGATTAGAGGATGTTGAAGATATTATCAATGATTTGGAACAAGCTTTAGCCTAAATTGAAAATACATTGGTTACAAGCTCCACTATTACAGACAGAGAAGACCAACGTAATTATAGGTGCTGAGCGTCAGGCATTCTTGATGAAAATTTTGGTTACCATTAAAAGTGGATTTACATCCTCGTTTGAAGTCAGCAACTTGTTTTTGAAGAACTGCTAATGTAAGCACTGCACTTGGATCTAAAAGAGAAGTGCAGAAGTCAATATAATCGTATTTCATAGAAATCTGTGATTTTAATACTCATCGCTAGAAAGAGCTTGGAGAATGTCGAATAGAGTATTGACTTTGCATGATTTTACTACTGCTCTTGCACTCTGTTCGCACAAATAGTTTGTACCTGATGCTTTGAACAAAGAGCAGAGTTTAGAAGAGTCTTTCTTCTTGCATCCCTCTAATGCAGCAGCTTCGTTCTCACATTGGTTCTGGGTTGCCAAGTCTTGGTCTTGCCAGAAAGTATACAGAGACTTGACTGTGGTCTTTGTTCAGCCAAAGTGAGAGCAAGTAGAGCTAATAGTACAACGATTAGGTAAGTGCGATTCATTTGGAAAATAGCTCGATAGCTTGTTACAGTTGTATTTTTATAATCAATTTAACTGGGCTTGGTACGGTAGCAACTGCGCTTAACTAATTGATCTCAGTAAACAAAACCTTGTTCTCCTCCGCAACGAATTAATAAAAAGTGATAAAAAAGCTCTTTGGATACAACAGGGTTGCCATGCGGATACACACGACCATATAACCAATCCAAATGTTGTCGATTCACTTTCATATTTCGTTGATGCATTCCTCCAAAACTTGAACAATTCATTAGTTCTTTTCTTTCAAAATCTAGAAAATCGTCATCTTCTTCTTCGGAACTGTCGTCATCACTTTCGTCCGATGGAAGATCATTGCTAGCATTTCCAAATTGTAGAAAATGAGCGTTTCCGCGATCGTCCAACTGTGCTATTATTTCTCCTTCTTGAAAATCATCTTCGTCATCACTATCGGAATCATCTCCATATGTTATTTTTGCATACACGTTTGGCTCCTTTTCTTTTTTTGCTCGTACTCGTCGAC
>JAESGV010001084.1_pt1 | contig 11609 bp, 10 predicted proteins | sample 9269781 | NCBI WGS metagenome assembly JAESGV01 (sample SAMN15741586, study PRJNA653496) | algae metagenome | isolation source: Tildeniella torsiva UHER 1998/13D and co-occurring heterotrophs from... | place: Slovakia: Slovak Paradise National Park, Hrabusice, Kosice Region | collected 2000-01-01 | reverse complement strand
GATGATGATGACGCTTTATCACGAACTCGAAAACGATTTAAAGAGTGGGTGGGATATATAATATCATTTTTTAAGAACCACTGGCATCTAGTTACGTTTGTAAGCGTTTCTGGATTTATTGTGGTATATCAATTGTACAAAAGAAGACGGCAAGCACCATCACTCAGTGATTCTGTTAGAAACTCGTTACGGTTACCTAATAACTCAAGCGATTTAGATCCACGGTGGAAAATATACCCTTCAAGGATAACATCTTCGCTTCCAAGAGATACAAAATCTTCACAACTGTTACCCGCACCTTTTAGTGTACTAAGAACAAGATCTATGACGCGTATTGGTAGAGAAGCGGCGATTCAACGATATGGAACAACAGTCGATAATATTAAAGGCGCATTATCACTAGTCACGTATCGCATACCAAGAGCCATACAAGATTGGGAGTCTTGGCTAACTAGTGCCGCATATGGACTTTTCTATTTCACAACATCGGGAAATACACCATTCTCGCCACAAGATCCGTATCGGATATCATTTAGATCAACTGTACGGTCATGGTTAAAGGAGAAAAGAGAAAATGGAAGAGAAAGACGAAAGAAATTAGGAACAAAGTTAAAACAATTGATAAAACGGCCATTTGCCGAGGAACGAATAGTAGATGACCTGAAAAATGCATATGACAAAAAGATGATGTAGGTCCAAAAGTCAAAGATCGAGTAAACTGTCAACTTAGGTTATTTATTTATCCAATTTGATAATTTCTCTTTCTGGCATTTGCTTAGCTCTTCCTATTAGCACAAAACTTTCTTCATTTTCTTCTAGTTCTTTGATATTTTCATTACTTGAGCGTTTATCGTCGTCTACAGGAGCGTCGCTGTGTCCATGTACTAGAATACTCTTAATGATGAAAATAACATCGATTTCCTTGCCTTCGTTCGTGGTTGCTTTTGCTTCCAAGAAACGATCTTGAGTAGTGGAACTGAGGTATGCCTGATTAGTGAAGAAGGTACTGTTCAACGAAGTGAAGAGCAAAAACGCTGACAAACCATTCTCTAGTTGTAGTGGCGAGAAGCCAAACATGTCGTCAAAGTTTCTATTGGTTTGAACAACACGACCTGAGCGATTCAAAAGAATGACAAAGTAGTCTGGGAATGCATCTATGGTTGCACGAGCTTTGGCTTCTTGCTTGACCAAACGTTCTAGTAGGCCAGTTGTTCTCTCGTGACTGTCTTTCAACGTTTCTAAGCGACGTTTGCTTTGTGCTCTTTGCCTGAGTGACAACCTTAATTTGTTCAAGAAGAACATTGCAATGCACAATGCGATCAAGATCAAAAACACTATGATAGAAACAATGATACCAGTGTAACGCAAAATACCACTATTGTCGTCGACGAACGAACCTTGTGGTGTGAACATTACAGTAAAGTTTGTATCAATGAATTGAAGTGTTCCTTGAGTTGAAAATAGGGCTTGATCAATAAGTGGTTGCACGTTGGTCTTGTTTGCATACTTGTTGGAGGCGAACACTAGACCACCATTACTATCGTTCAAAGAACGAGTGTCATACACTGTAACAAGAACACTAGAGAGCGATTTATCGCTCAAAGCACTACGAATAATAGTTTCTATTAAGATTGTGGCGCCTATTACACCTTGGACTTCGTTTGTGGTTGTGTTGAGAACTGGAACCATTCCAACTACTGTAGTACCGTAACTTAGTGGGATAGTATCGTTGGTAGGAAAGTACGCGAATGGTGTTACAGCTGGTTTCTTGGTTCTGTTGGCGCGAACGATGGCGTCACCATTGATAGGGTTATTCCAGTCCCATCCTAAAAATGGAATGTATGTACTTGAATCGAGTCCATAAGTTTTATAGTCTTGTGGTGGCAACGCGCCAAGTGTGATTAAAAAATATTCAGTCTTGTTTGGACTCAACGGTAAGATACCGAATCCAGATGATGTGAATGTAAAATCTTGATACGGGTAAAAGAAAGAGAAGGGTCCACCCTTTGCGCGTACTGAGGCAGAGAAGGCAGTTACATCTTCTCTCTTAACCCGTTTGGCAAAATAGACTCCTGATAGTAATGGAGAGAATCCACCTTGTGCATTGAGTAGGGGAACGAATTGACTTGAATAGTCAATGTCCACAGATTTACTGTACTGAAAGAAATCTCCGTACGCTTTCACAGTAGTGTAAGCGCTGTTGAGTGATGCCTGTAATGTGAGCATGCTCGATGTCTTAATTGCATCTAGTGCATTTTTACTCTGGCCAAGATCAGACCTTCGTACGACAAAGTACGATACTAAACATGCAGTAAGGCATATAAAGAAGGACAAAATAGCCAGTATGATAGGAGCAGCGTCGTGTCTAGTGCAGCGCAGTGATGGAACCAGCTTAGTTCCAATCGATGTGGAATACGTCTCTGAAGAACTTCTCTCGTCCTTGTTACTTAACGGCCTGGTAAGCATGTGTTTGATTTTGATTTTTTGTTTGGGCTGTAGCAACAAGCAGCTTTCAGATTACCCAAACGCGTAACGAAGGATACCGTTTGGATTTGACATATAAATGTCGCAGTTGACAAAGGCTACATACAGCGCCATCTGGTATGAATAGGGGAATAGTGGCTCCTAGATGGTACACATCATTTGAGATCGATACTTTTCGTGGCAAATGTATTACTCCACATACGTGGTAACTGTAAAAATCTTGGTAGTGCTGTTCTTTGTGGAAATCAAATCTGACAGTCGGCAACTCCTCAACAGATAAATAAAAAATGGACAATTAATAAGGTAGAGTAAATTGTCCAAATTTTTTTTAAAATTCTATGACTCAAACCACTAAGTAGCGTTGCACGAGTTGCTGACCTTGCTTTCGTTACTAATTCATGCAAGTAAGATCTAATTGACGATACTCTAAAATTAGCACGCAGCGTGTCACATCACGATCTTGCAAAAAAAAACGAATCATAGTGTTATTAACTGAATAAGTAACAAAATGCGACATCAAGCAGTATGCGCGATCGCTCTCTTGATGCTTGTGTTAGTTGTACAATGCAACGACTCTCCAACTATTGATGCCGTGGAGAACAACAATGCCAGACCGTATCACATAGCCATCAACACATCACCACCTTCGAGAAAACGACAAAGTGACGATATATTTACATATGATCCATTCACCGTCAAATACTTGTATGGGTTTCAACAAGATTTTACCGTTGGCGATGGACAAACTATTGCCATAGTGTGCGCCCAAAATGCAGACGACATTTACGGAGATCTAGCAGTATTTAACAGTCAATGGGGTCTACCAGAGTGTACACTACAAAATGGATGCTTAACTATTGTTAATCAAACTGGAGGTAGTATACTACCGCAACCTCAATTATCGTGGGCTCAAGAAATAATGTTAGATGTATCTTGGGCTCATGCAATTGCTCCTGGTGCGAGAAAGCTACTCGTGCTCGCAGCATCAGCAAATTTTATCGATTTAATGACTGCCGTTGAATATGCTGCTCAACGTGCAAAATACGTAAGCATGAGTTTCGGTGCACCCGAATTCGCAGGTCAAGACTATTTTGACCAATTCTTGACGCGACAAGGAGTGTCATTTTTTGTTTCCTCTGGTGATACAGGAGCAACACCCTTTTACCCAGCTACCTCTCCTTACGTTATCGGTGTAGGTGCAACAAAAGTCATATCATCTAGTGATTCACAATTCATAAGTGAAATTGGGTGGAGTTCAAGCGGTGGTGGATGTTCTAGTTATTACCCATCACCAGCAGGACAACAAACAGGATCAGTAAACTGTCGTGGTAAACGAGCATCTCCTGATGTTTCAATGCTTGGTGATCCACTAAGTGGTGTGTACGTGTACAGTAGTTATAATTGTGCAGGAAAAGCGTTTCAAAATTGTTGGTTACGCATGGGCGGAACTAGTCTTTCTGCACCAATATGGGCTGCTCGCGCTTCAGCGACTGGTCAAGTATTTAATGTTGACTCTCTTTATAGTGGTAGAACATCAGCTGTTATTCAAGATATTACTGCAGGTGCTTCTTCTAATGGATATGGTGTTTCGTACGCTGCAGGTACCGGGTACGACTTGGTTACTGGTTTAGGATCATGGAGTGATATTGTACGAGGTGGAGTAACTACAACTGCTGCACCAAGTACAACTACGACTACAGTTAAACCAACTCAAAAGTCGACAACTACGCAAAAGCCAGTTTCTACGCGAAACGCAACTACAGCAGCTCCTGGTGCTAACATCTCTGGTGAAAATAACGCTCGGGAGAGTAGTGATGCTTCACTGATGTCATGTTCTCTAGTTGTGCTATTTCTCACAATATGTATCCATTGTTACTAATTCACATTGCACATCAGGTTGTACTTTTTCCTGTAATACACTTTTCTCCATCGTTTTATAATTATAAAAAAATATTTCTCCATCAGCGTTTGCAAAAAGTAAATTTTCAGGATCGCCAAAGTATCCACATTTAAAAACTTCAAATGGCAAAGTATGGATGCATTCATTACGCGAAAGTCGGCAAATGTTCTGACCAATAACAATGGCATCGTCACCGATAACAGATATCTCCCTCTGTTGAAAGTAGTATGTTTGTTCCTCGTCAATAGAAAAACTATTCCTTGTTATGTGAAATTGACCATCGTTATTCCTGATACTAATAACAGCACTACTACAACAAGCTGTTATTACATACTTATCGGTGCGAATTATTTTGTAGATGGTGTCATTGTGGTAACCTCCGACACGAAGATAACTTCCATTGCGAGCATCGAGTAGATGGAGGTGGAAATAACTGTCGTGAAAATGATGTTGACCATCTCCTCCGAATAGTAGTCGCTCAGGAGCAATAATGCCAATTGCCATAATTCGTAACGTGTGTTGGTACATCCATTTTTGATCTCCTGTGTTGATGTTCCACGCTCGTATTGTTAAATCTGCACCGGCAGAATATAAAGTATTTTTAGCGTGTTCTAGTGCGAGTATGTCACCATTATGACCTTGAAACTTTACTAGCATTTTATGGGCACTGATAGAATACAAGCCAATATCATATTTGTCCAATGGTACCACAAGTGAAAACGCGTCGAGTATTTTGAGTGACTGAACTTTTGTCCCAACGTTTAAATCCGCGATTAATTCTCGGGTATCTAAATCGTACGCTTTTACAGACCCAGTAGAATAGCCTAAAAATTGACTTTAAATGATGAGTAATATACCTGTAACTACTAATCTGCGACAACCTCTGCTAAGTTTTGATTGTAGTTTCTCTAGTGGCAGGCTTACTTGCTTCTCTGTGAACGAGATGTCTGTAAAGTTCATATTTTGGAGTGAAAGATGATGTCATCTCTTTGCCAAGACTGCTCAAGTATTCAACAGATAACTTGGAAGTGTTATATTTATATACTGGTGAGTTAGGAATCGATCTTGGCACCTCTGCTGAGGAGGAATTCGATCACATCTTGAAATCAACCGTGAAACTCTTCCAACCCTCTGCAAAACTTGGACAACTAAACATGCGATTTCGAACTACACTCACGTTGGTTGCCACGTCACTTTTAGGTGGAGCAGCACTAACAGCGTACACGTATGAGAACGACCAAGTACCAGGTCACAGACCTAGATATGTTCGTGATTTGATCGCAAATTCAGAAAATCACTTTAAAACCACCATGGACAGCATGAATCAACGCATACAACAGAAAGATGCGATTATTACCGAGAAAGAAAACGCACAAAAGTTAAAAGAACAAGAAGAACACGACAATCAAGTTAAAAAACAAAATATTCGTGACGCTCTGCACACAATGCATCCTATACTCAAACATGGTCTACCACTCGGTGCAGAAAAACAAATTATCTGTGCACTAGATAACGCTGAAGCCATGCCAGTCAATATCGCAGTGTTCAAAAAGTATATTTCCGAAACAGATTTTGCAAAAAAGACACCACGTTGGGTCGCGAACACGATTGGTGCAAGAGAACCAAATAATCCAGATATCAATCGCAAAAACTCTTACTTTAAACAAGATCCAGGAGGATCTATTCCAGAACCTTTCCAAGCGTCAAATCAAGATTATTGGGCATCTGGTTATCACCGTGGGTACGTTCGTCACTACATAAAAACTAACCACTAGTCACATGATTCCTGCAGGTGATATGTACACTGCAAAAGATCAATTAACACTTGATGAGACGTTCTATTTGAATAACAATATTGTCCCACAAAATGGAAGAAATAATTCTGGTTATTGGAGACGTATGGAACAATTTGTTAGAAAACTTCCAGATCGTGTCGGCACGCAAGTACATGTAATTACTGGTCCCTTGTACTTGCCTATTGGCGATGCACGATTTGTACAATACCCAGTTATCGGTAAAAATAATGTACATGTTCCTACACACTTGTACAAGGTGGTTCTTACTGAACCAACTGAGAAACAACCAACTCCATGTTTGACAGCATTTGTTGTTCCAAATGCGCCAATTCCATCGAACCAACCTTTATCGGATTTTGAAATAGAAATTCAAGAATTGGAGAAAATGTCAGGTTTGTTGTTCTTTGAGAAAGCGAGAAGCGTACAAGCGACCAATGTTGAGGAAGAAGGTGAACAAAGATATAATTTGAGTTTACCGTCCATTTGTAGTAAATTACCAAATGGATGTAGTTTACAACCTGAAGATCCATCATTGGAATTTATGTTTGAGATCAATGATGCTACAACAAATGCGGAATTGGACAAGATTTGGGGAGAACATGAGAAAGCGGGAATACCAGTTCATGATTGGACTAAAGAAGCGTATGAGAGAAAGAAAGCATACTTTGCAGGAAAGTTTGCTCCTCCCACACCTCCAACACCAACAGAGCTACCAAAATAAAGCAGGAAAATAGATTGTAAACGTAGTCAACTCAACATTCAAACAATGTGCGCAAGTACCGATGCACCAGATGTTATGGTGTCTATAATTGTTCCTGGAGGTATAGGACAGGCAGTACAACATACTCCAACTGAACTACGGTCACTACTATCAAGTAACTTCGCTACAGTATGCTCGCTCTGAAACATTCTAATCCACAGAAACGATTTCAATATACTGCGCCATTTGACAAAAATGGATACTTGTACTATATCGCAACATACAAACATACTATACCGTGGCAAAATCCAGCAGATACTAAACTTATAAGCGTAACATCGTCATGTGTACGAAGTACCTTACGACAAACCAAACGTCTGTGTAAATCACGATGGACACGGGCAATTCTACTGGATTGCATGAGTCATCCACTCCTGGCCAATGGGTTAAAATCGATTTACAAGCTAACAAACCTATTCGGCCGAATTATTACTGTATGAAAGGTCCAGGACAAATCGGTCACGAATTGAAAAATTGGAATTTGGAAGGCAGTAACGACAACCTTAACTGGGATGTTCTGTCAAAACATGTTGATTTTACTTCATGGCAAGGAACTATTGAGTGTGTTTCATTTGAAATTAAAGGTTGTCATCGCAAGGTCCAATCGATACAGGGAACCCTTACTGTTTTGTCAGTAAGTTTTACGTTAATATGGTGACGTATAACAGCTATCTGCCGTTGCAGCAAATAAAATGAGTTATTTACAACAAGTCAACCCGATGATGCAGTTTCTTGTTGAAGTGCGTCTACTCAAACCTCATAAATGAAGATATTGGTAGCTGGAACGAAGTTACAATCTACTCATGACGTAATTGGTATCGATGTTATGCCCAGTATTACAACTAAACACGTTGGTTCGGTAGCCAATCGTGAATTCATAGCCAGTGTTTTTGACGAATATCGAGGATTTGATGTCATCTTTCATGCAGCGGCTCTACATCAACCAAACATCAAAACGCACACTAAATCAGAGTTCATTGAGACCAATGTTACAGGGACACTCAATGTATTTGAAGAAGCGACGACAACCCGTGAAACAAGAACGAAATGCTTTATTTTCACGTCAACTACATCGTTAATGATTTCAAGTGAAATCAGGCGACAAGTAGACGAACATTGTGCCACCAAAGTACATTGGATTTCGGAAGAAACTTGTTCTAACCCTACACCAAGAAATATTTACGGAGTAACAAAACTCTCTGCAGAGCATTTACTCAGGATTTTACATACAGGCAGTGGTCTTCCGTGCATTATTTTGAGAACATCGAGATTCTTCCCAGAAGATGACAACCAACCTTCTGTACTTGACCATGTTAATATTTCCGAAGTGAACAGAAAGTTGAACGAATTTATGTTCCGCAGAGTCTCATTAGAAGATGTTGTTGATGCACACTTGTTGGCGATGGAAAAAGCAGAAACAATACAATTTGATCACTTCATCATTTCAGCGCAATCACCGTTCCAAATACAAGATGTTGAAGCGTTAGAAGAGAATGGACTGGAGAAAGTGTTGAATGAAAAGTATCCTAAATGGAAAGAACATTATGAAAAGTTAGGATTCAAAATACCAAGAGCTGCAGATAGAATTTATTCTTGTGAGAAAGCAATGTTGATGCTTGGATATTCGCCCAAATGGTCCTTCCAAAGTGTTGTAGAACATTTCGTTGAACAAGGAAACGAACTTGTGATTCCATAAATGTTTAAATATGGTGACCTAATGCACTTGAGTCTAGCTAGCGGCATGTCCAAATGCTTTGTTTCTGTTTCTGTTTAAATTTTTGTCAACTTGATTCACGAACAAATCATCATGACAACCAAAGACGAAGAATATCTAGTACTAAGCAAAACAGATCACGGTTACTGGTACAATCGTTCACGCTCAACAGAGGTAGAGAACCTCAAAGATGAGCTTTTGCGACGACACAACGGTGCCAGCGTCTGTACTATCACTAGTTCCGGTATGCAAGCAATTAGCGCAATTATACACGGTATTCTCATCAATCACAAGATGGAAAAATTCAATTTGGTATACACAAACGAGTTGTACACCGATACGCCTAGACTATTCAAATTCTTGTCCACAACATACAAAAATTTGACTTTGCACGAAGTTAAAATCACAGATAACAAAGGCATCACCACATTATTCGAAAATACTCTCAAGAATCAACCAACTATCTTGTTCTTCGAGGCATGCTCGAATCCTACAGGACTAGTGTTCGATTTTACTCTTCTCGGAAAACTGAAGAAAATCGCTAAGCCATTGTATGTTGTTGTCGATAACACGTGGCTTACCGATGTCATCTTCCAACCATTCACCAATGGTTCTGTCGATTTTGCTATCATGTCACTAACCAAGTACTACTCTGCCGGTCATTGTATAGGAGGTGCCGCACTTGGTAGAAGTAAATCGATCATGAAGAATGTCAACGATTGGATGATCATTAACGGCCATCACACTAGTCCATACAATGCTCAACTCATTCTTGACAATGTTGTAACAATGGACAAAAGACTTGAAAAATCTTCTCAGTTAACTCTCCAAGTTGCCAAGTATTTGGAAACAAATTCAAAGGTTCGAAGAGTAACACATCCATTGTTACAATCTCATCCTACGTACAAATTGGCAACACAATTGTTCAGTAATGGTCTTGGTCCAAGTGTGATCACTTTTGAGGTAAAAGGAAACAAGAATCAAGTACTTGGTTTACTTGAAAAACTTTCCATTTTGGAACACAAAACGTCATTTGGTGCCAAAATGTCAAGAACTGATCCATGGCCGCAAGTAAGAGGTGATTTTGTACAAGTTCGTTTGTCTTTAGGTTTTGAAGATAATTACGAACGTGTTGTACAAGGTCTAGAAGAGTTTTTCACAAAACTTGGAGCGCTGCAGTTGTAGTTACAATATAAAAATACTATTTACTCTTCCAATCTAGAATGGAACCACTATCTAGTGGATTCTTAAATGGACAATTGTGAGGTTCATACTGCTCTGTATCATGTTTGAATTTTCGTAACCAAAACGCTCTATCGAATGATTTTAACAATTTCCAATCATCAACGCCATTGTCGTCCAAATCAAAATACGTTGGGAAGTGAGTCGTAATCGCATTTACAAAATCATCCAACTCTCTATGTGTTTTAAATTGTACTGGTCCTTCTTCTCGTCCCAATTTCTTCATCATGTCAGGTCTTGGAACATAATTCAGTTCACACTGACCACTGTATCGCAAATTCTTTAGGAAATCGGACAATGCTCCTTGGAAATTTAATTTGATACCTAACGCTGTGCAGAGTTCATCTACAAATGTTTGACAATTGTATTTTTGTTTCGAGTAGGTGATATTTCCGTTCCAGTGACAAACGACATCGGATATGCGGTCCATGGCTACTGATACTTGAGTACCACGTAATACAGTTTCTACATCGGCTGCGACTAGTGCTGCACCACTACAACAACGACGAGGAATGCAAAGTGAACTGTTGTTCCATTCCAAATACCAAGGACCAACGATGAGTGCAGAATGAACCAAACCAAAAGTAGGTGCCAGTCTAAAAGTATCCATTATGGGAGATAAAAATCTTCTCATCTTTTTTTCCGTGTCTGTTCCACTCATTTCAATAATAACTAGTTTTACTTTCAATGACTCTTCCGATCGCATTATTGGACCTGACGGAGCCATGCGAGAAAGTTGGTTCATCATATTGTGAGTGTTTTTCAACGTTTGTTCGTCATCTTCATCATCTGTATCGCGTGGTGCTTCCGATGTTGATTCAGGAACGGACTCTGGAGTTGATTCTCCGAGAGATGGATTATTTGTCGCGGAGTCTACTAGCATGGGTGTGAGTGCAGGTACGAGATCCAAAGACATGTAGTATTTGAGTAAGTGTTCTTTGAGTACTAGATTTCGAGATAAAAACTATTTTGTTAGTTTGATTAAATGACTTACCTTCTTTCCCTCCTCGTTTCTCTTTAAGAAGGCAACGCTACGCATATCTGCGAGTTTTTGCATGCCCATATGTATTACTCTATCTATTTCTTCGTTGGATTTTGGAGGCTTTGGAGGTACGTAGACTGCAGTAGATGGAGATCTCGCAGAGGACATTGATGCACTATATCTTACATTCCCTTCTGTAGTTATAGGTGGTACTTTGGTTTTGGTTACAGAAGTGGTGGGAGTTAGTTGACTTGTTTCGTCTGGCTCCTCACCAACAACGAGAGTAGCTTCATCGTTGCGAACGCTGGTCATCAACTGGCCCATGTTTTTTGAAATGTCTTGCTGAGTGACAGATGACGATTGTTGTAACTGCTTCGCGATTTACGATGTTACAGAACTCTTGCAAAGGTGGTAGTTTATTTGTAGTTGTTAAGCAAAATATTACTTGAACAATTTAACTTACTGTGCTTCCATTTGTGGCTTCAAGTTTCTAACTTGTGCTTGCATTACAAAGTTCGCTGACAACAGACACATGCAACCTCTATTTTGTCTTGCTCTTCTGTGTTGTGTGACCTCGTTTTGTTTTGCACGACCGTGGCCATCAGAACTCAAACAATTACGAGAAGGGGACTCGATAAGACTAGGTGTTAACTTGTATGCAAATCCGAATACGAAATGCGACCACAACGCAGATGTCGCTACAGGACAGGAAATCAAAGCAGGAACGATAT
>JAESGV010001083.1_pt1 | contig 11610 bp, 14 predicted proteins | sample 9269781 | NCBI WGS metagenome assembly JAESGV01 (sample SAMN15741586, study PRJNA653496) | algae metagenome | isolation source: Tildeniella torsiva UHER 1998/13D and co-occurring heterotrophs from... | place: Slovakia: Slovak Paradise National Park, Hrabusice, Kosice Region | collected 2000-01-01 | reverse complement strand
CCCAAGTCACGTAATGCTTTTCCCTTGCAGTACAAACTCGTTGCGCAGTCTGCATCAATTTTTAAAACTTTGTCATAGCATCTTATTGCTTCATCGTACTTTCCAAGTAAACTGTACGCCTAATTGTGAGTTCCCAATAACAGTCAAACCTGTCCTTGATTATGTAAATGGTCAATATTATTAGGTTCCAACTCTAGTGCTTTCTCGTAACTATCTGCTGCTCTTTGGTACTCGCCAAGCATTACTAAACCAGCACCCTAAAATGGTAAACGATTTCGATGTACTCGTACCCTATTCACGTATGCGTCTTTGAACCGTGGATCGGCTTCTACTGCTTTGTCAAAGTAATCAACTGCTTGTTTGATTTGATTTGTAGTGAACAATGCTTGACCAATTTCAAATAGTGTTTCTACAGAATTGTTTTTGAGTTGTAGTGCTTTTGAGAAGCACTGATGGTAATCATCCTCTCGGGAATTATTCTCATCAGACAAAGCAGATATGGAAACTCCCTTTTGTATCCACGCTGCTGCGTTTTCTGGCTCCTTCTCAAGTAGCTGATCGAAAATTCGAACAGCTTCTTCATGATTATCTAAATTGGCTAGCGCAGCTGCTTTCATGAACAATAAATCTGTATCTTCCGCATTTAAACTTAGCGCTTTGTCAAAGTTGTCAATCGATTCTTCATATTGTGCCCTAAAATTAAGAAAATAGATCCAAGTTACATTGAAAATAGACAGTATGCTAATCCTACCACTGCTTGTAGATCGAATGGATTAACAGTTAATCCCTTATTATATTCCCTACTTTTTAGATGCAAACAAAAACGTACTCTACAGCTAGATGAGGTTGTCCTAAGCATTCCAATGCGCGTCCCTTATTGCAAAAAGCTATGATGTTCTCTGGATCTTTTTCGAGAGCTTTGTCGTAATAGGTAATCGCTTCTTCATCTCTTTCTAAATGATGAAGCGATCTAGCTTTGCTGATTAATGCTTCCACACTATTTGGGTCTAATTTTAATGCTTGATCAAATGAATTCAGAGCATTTCTCCAAGTGTTAAAGATTATTTAGAGTTACTCGTATTGTCGACCTTCCAGCTGGTCATATCCATCACGCATCAAAGTGCCCAACTCATTCATTTGTAAAGCAGATGAATTTGGAATAATACAAAGTAACTCTCCGGAATTGCTTCGTTGACATAGCTTTTACCTCGGATGTTTGTTTAATATGTCTTCACATTTTGCTGCATAAAAGTAACGATAGCAAATGTATGTAGCACTTGTATCGTGTTGGCGTTGGCGGTTTTTATAAGTACTTATTGTTTCGTGACAGCACTCAAAATATCGGTATACGTTTCCTATGCTTGTTGACATTTACATTTCCAGCAAATTATCCGTACGAAGAAAAAGGATTTGTCGCCACAATATAGGTTATGAGTATTCTGCAAAATCCTGCGAGCATAATTCGCCTCGTTTCACAACAAACAACAAAAGATGGCACCAAGCAAGGCGACAGTCGCTGTTGTGTTGTTTCTACTTCTTAGCGTTGCACAAGCTCTTAAGGTTTACACACTCGCTGGTACAGGAGAGATTGGAACCTCAGGCGACGGTTCTCTTGGGTACTATGCCAAAGCCAGCCCTATGAGAGTTGCTGTGGATAACGTTAGAAAAGTGCTTTACTTTTCCGACTCTCAAACAATAAGAGCAGTTAACCTTACCAATGGTATCGTATACCGTGTAGCTGGAACCACCCAAGGATTCTCGGGTGACAATGGTCTGGCAGTGAACGCAAAGCTCAACAACCCTGGCGGCTTGTGTGTTGACACAAATGGTAATTTGTACATTGCAGATTCTGGAAACAACAGAATCCGTTTGGTTACCCTTTCCTCAGGCAACATTACCACATACGCTGGTACTGGTACAGCTGCATTCGGCGGAGATAACGGAAACAGATTGTCTGCTTCGATGAACAGTCCTAGTGACGTTTCCTGTGATCCAAGTGGTAGATTGTTCATCGCTGATACAGAGAACTCTCGTGTGAGAGTTGTTTCTGCATCGGGCACTATGACAACATTTGCTGGAACAGCAGGTTCAGGATACAATGGCGATGGTATTGCTGCTACTAGTGCTAAACTGAACTACCCGGCCGGTATTGCATACGATGCTTCTCTCGGACACTTGGTCATCGCTGACACTTTGAACTATCGTATCAGAGTAGTCGACTCCGGCACGATTCAAACCATTGCAGGAACTGGTACCGGTACGTACTCAGATAATGGCAACAGCATACAATCTGGCACCAGGTATCCAGTTTCAGTTACCTACCTTGGACAAAGAAAGGTTTTGTTTGCAGACAGACTAGCATGCGTTGTTAGGCTTGTAGACTATAATTCCCAAACAATATCCACTTTCCTAGGTGTTCCAAATTCATGTGCATACAATGGCGACAGTACTTCAGATGTGGCTCAAGTCTATGAGCCTCAATCTGTGCAGTACGATCAAGTTAACGAAATAGCCTACATTGCCGATAAAGAAAACTACAGAGTAAGAGGAGTGGCCGATACAGTACCTTCGTTCGTACCAACTGGCGCAACTACCACTACAGTTTCACCATCGTCACCAGTGTCATCACCATCTCCTGGATCTGCTTCACCTTCACCTGCTTCGAGTAGTTCACCTGCTTCAAGTGGTTCACCCGCTTCAAGTACAGCACCTGTGTTAGTATCAAACTCACTAGTTGCATGGGGTAACAATTCTTACAGCTTCTTCGGTATCGACACATCAGCACCAGCAGTGCTTGTTCCAACCAAAGTAGCAAGTAGTGTCGATATGGACATTGTACACGTGTCAGCCAGTGGTGCTTCTTCTATGTTCATGACATCTGATAACAAGGTTTACGTGTCAGGAGACAACAGTCTTGGGCAACTGTAAGATTTCATATTTTGTGATTCTAATGGTATACAGAGGTATCAATAGCAAAGGTGGAACGCACAAGATGGCTGCACTATATACTGCCGGAGCTCTAGCAGGTAAAACAATCCTAGCAGCTGGAATTGGCGTATTTCACGGTGCTGTACTCACAAATGATGGAAAGGTTTATACTTTTGGTGCAAACAGCATTTTCGCTGGTCTTGCCAAATTGTAAGATTTTGTCTTTATGCTAACTCGTATAGTTATGGATTACTAGGTCAAGATCTTGGTAGTAAAGACGCTAATGTACTACAAGCCACAGCCATTAGCATGAAGGACGTAACAGACACTAACGTCATTTCTCTTGCTGTTGGACAAACAACTACGTATTTTGTAACGGCAGATAACGTGGCATACTCTTTTGGCGTTGGAGATTCGAAATTCTTTAGTTCAAGTACACCAGTTCGTATCAAAACTACCGCACTGAACGGAAACGTTATTAGCGCAGTTGTAGCGATTGGACCATGTGCTTTTATAATTGATAAGTCAGGCAACTGGTATGCTTGGGCACAAACGAGTATGTTAGATCAGACCATAACTAACTTCTTTTAGCAATGGTAGACTTGGTGTTGGCAGCTATGAGACTAGTATTTTGGAACCAACAGCTATTGTTATGAGTGGCGCTATCGCTGGTAAAAAGATAGTACAAGTAGCTACAGAGCCCAGCCATTCTCTGTTCTTGACATTAGATAATTTACTGTTCTCTGCAGGTCACAACGAGTAATCCTCAACATACATACGTTAACAAATGTAGATTTGGTCAATCAGCACAAGACAAGTGGGATTTTAACAGCAACGTACCAGCAGCTGTCAATATGACAGCTTTCAGTGGCAAGACTATTATCAAGATTGCATGTTCAGACTATGCAAGTATGGTACTTACCTCTGACGGTTTGGTATACCAGTTCGGATCAAACCAGTACGGTGAGCTCGCAAATGGTGCCAAAGACAAACTAATGCATAACACTCCTGTTGTCCAAACTACCATGGTAAATGTAAAAGGTATTTGGGGGTCTGATGGTAATGCAAAGTTTGCAAAGGGAGATCTAACAGCTACCTCAATCAACCCAACACAAGTTCCATCCCCTACATTTGGTAGTGCTTCACGGATGAGCATTGGTGTAGTCTCTTTACTTGCAGCGTTGTTAGTTATGCTATAACGTCATTAAATAAAAAGTTTTTGCATCTAAACTCTAATAAATTGGGTATCTGCTATACATTGTATCTAAATCCATTTTTGTAATCTTAGGTTGAGTTTCGATTCAAAAAATAATTCGAAGTTACCGTTACGTTTCTACACATGCGAGTGGCTACGCGGTCTAATCCGCAAGTAAAATACGCTGCGCTCATAGAGGGAGTATTTAACAAAATATGTAAGCCGCAGTTGCGCATTATGAACGCAGACTACGAATTAGTATCACAAAAAATCAAAAACCACACATACAAACACCGCGACGAATTCATGTCTGATTTAAAAGAGATTATAGAGAGTGTAAAAAATAACTTAGTTGATGCAGATTTCTCGCAAGAGAATAGCAAGAAGAAAAAAGGTGTAAAAATATTCAATACAGAAGAGATTCTCGCGGCGATGCCAAAACAGTGCGAAGAGGAGTTATCACAAATCGGTGGCTTGTTGGAACCATATGAAAATAAATTCGCAGGCAAAGAAGAGCCACTCGAAGAAGTATCAAAACAAAAAAAGCGAAAACACAAGATCACACCACGACAAGCACTATCTGATCCAGAACAAGAAGAATCAAAACCAGTAGAAGAACCAACGCCAGAAGAGCCAAAATCAACACCTGAAGTAACTGATGCAAAGCCAGAACGAACAAAATCACCAAAAGCGAAACGCACACGAGGCGAATTGAATTCACCTGTACAAGAAGAGGAGAAATCACTATTCCCGCTCAAGATTGACGAAATAACGGTTCTATCTATTGGTCATTTACCTGCGTTTACCGATTCTACACAAGATCAACAACTAAAGAGAAAATATCATCGCATGAAAAAGGGAAACTATTTTATCCATCCATACCCTATTGGATACAAGATACAGCGAAATCTATTTGGTCACGATTGCGTCCTGAGCATTAGTGAAGGCCCCAAGTTCCACGTTACTGTGAGTGAAAGCGGAGTTACGTTTAATGGATCATCACCAACGGAAGCATGTGACCAGTTCTGTAGGGAAGTTGCAAAGAAGAACAAGAACCCAAAAAGTGGTCCAAGTTTGTTTGGATTTGATGTAGAGTTGATTCGTCGTTTGATGGCCACGATACCAAGCGAACCAAGTGAAACAGAAAAGGTTCAAGATAGTCCAAAGAAGAAACAGAAAAAGAATGATAAAGAAGAGACACCAAAGAAACAAGGAAGAAAGAAGAAAACTGAAGTCGAGGAGACAGATACACAAACGGAAGAAGCAAAGAAAGAGGAGGCGCCGAAAGATACTGAAGAGGACGAGAAGCCAAAGAAACGAGGAAGAAAGAAGAAAATTGAAACAGAAGAGACCTCAAAGAAAGAGGAGTTGCCTGAAGAGGATGAGAAGCCAAAGAAACGAGGTAGAAAAAAGAAAGAGGAACAAGTCGCATCACCAACAAAAGAGACTGCAGAAGCACCCGTGCAAGAACAAGAAAAACCAAAGAAACGAGGTAGGAAAAAGAATGTTGAGGAAGAGAAGCCAAAAGAAGAAGCAGAGGTAGCACAGCCAGTTGAGGATGAGAAACCAAAAAAGAAGAAAAAGGACGCAGAACCAAAGTCTCCCAAGACAAAAGGCAAACGGAAAGCAAAAGAAGATTCAGATGAAGAGATCGAGAAACCAGAACGACCAAAACGAAAACGAAGAAAGTATTCCAACGAAGAAGACGAAAAACCCAAATTAACTGTTGCAGATGAACCAACAGAAGAAAAAACAAAAAAGAAGAAAAAATACGGTTCTGATGATTCTGGAGATGAAGATTTTATGCCAAAAGGAATGGACACCGACAAATCGCCACCTTCCACACCTACAAGGATTGGAGTCTTACCACCTCCTATTGTCACCACACCTGTTCGTGCCATTCTCAAAACACCAGACAAAAAGTATAACAAGAGTCCTCGCAACGTTGCATTCTCACCGGATACACTAGATTTGGATAAATTAATTCCATGTCCGATCTGCCAACGACCCTTTAGCAAGTACCAAATGAAACCTCACATGAACAAGAAACACTTTAATGTGAACAGCGATAACGAAGAGTTGAACAAGACCAATGAAGAGTTCCGAGCAAAGAAACCAAAATACATTGCTGATATCAAGAAGACTGTTATGGAGATGGATCGTGAGAAACAAAGGTTATTGAAAGAACATCAAGCAAGTTTAAAGAACGCTAAGGTATAGGTAAATATTCATTTTTGTTAACGCCAAGATTGAAGAAGAATTACCAGCTGCTCCGCCATCGCCTTCTGCACCTCCACCACCAGATGATGATGTTGAAGAAATTCCAAATCCATCTCCTGTGAAAAAAGAGAATGCGTTTCAAACACTCATGTCGAGAAAGAAAGTAGAACCAAAGAAAATTGATCCCAAGAAAGAAATTAAATCACCAAAGAAGGGTACGAAACGTAAAATAGATGACGAAGAGAAAATTGAAAAGAAAGATCCTGTTGTTGGTTCTCGATACGTTGACTGTCCATCGTGTGGAAAAAGTGTTTTCTATCGTGAAATTGATTCTCACATGGAAGCTCATTTACAAGAAGATACTCAACCAAAGAAAGAAAAAGAAGTTAAAAAAGATAAACCAAATCACGATGAAGAGTTTTCATTATCGTTACATACAACTGATGATGGAACAGTACAGTGGAAATGGAATTGGACATCGTTTGTAGATCCGAAAAAGAAACAACAAACGATTTTATCATTTACCAAGAATGATTCACCACCTATGAAACGCGTAAAAACACGAAAATTGGCAGATATCCATTACGGTGAAGCAGATGACAAAAATCAATTGGAAAGTCAAGAATACGTTGCCAAACAGAAGAAGGAAAAGATTTTTCCACTTCGTACTGTGGGATCATATGATATCGCCAGTCACTTCACATCACCTCATGCGAGTACTAGAAACGTTCCCATGGCCTCACAATGCGATCAAACCAAGTGGAGTGATATTTCCAAAGTACGGATCGACAAACAAGATGTACGTGCAGTGAAATTGGAAACAGATTATAACAAGCCAGTTTCGCACTTCAAACCAGCAAGTATGACAACTTCACAAAACCCAAATACTGTCATTTTCACATCAACTACTGCATCGACTCAGTATGCTCATAATCTAAGTAAATCAGCGTTAAAATCGTTACTTCAAAAGAATATAAGATTAGGAAGAGCAGAAAGCGCAGTACGAATTGCAAAGTTGTTAATACAGGTTTCATTTTCAGATTTTGTTCGAAGGTTATCGATTATCATGGTAGAAGATGCTATTTTACATCCTGGACTACCATGGTTATTATGGCTCATGATGGCTGAAACGAAAAATTTTATTCCATCGTTGGCGCATTTGAACACTTGTTTGCAGATAGTTGACCAAGTAAGTCGCGTCAAGTTCCATGATGAAATGCCAGGTGAAGATGATAACATTGGTGACTTGTATGACAAATGCAACGATTCGTTACATCCAATCGAAGCTAGTTTAGTCAAATCACTCATCACGAGAGCAATTTTCGGAGGAATGACAGGAGATATCAAAATGTTGAGAGGATTTGCGATTTTGTGGTACAATCGTTTCCATCCTGTACATTCGACAAGTATGAAACCACCTCCAAGTTGTCAAGATGTAGTACAGTTTCCATCGTATTTGGATCAATCCATGTTGCAAGATGGGAAACTTTCTCCATGGATGAACTTTTTATTACAAGCGTATCACGATCCAAGTGCTCAACCAATTTACTACAACGCAGTTGGGCAAGTAACACGTGACGATATCGTTCTAAGCGCGTTAGATCAGCATTGCTCACCTCTAACGAATCTTATCATTACTGATACACGTTACCATGAAGTGATTCTCAAATGCAAAGAAATCATGTCCAAAGAAGAAGGTATTACAGAAGAAAAATTTGATGGAGAGTTACGTAGTATGATTTGGTTCTATAGATCCTCTCTGAACATTAGAAGAAGTGTGTACGAGGATGGACCTCCCCAGTACGACATAGAAGCAGAACGATTAAGACAAGATGAACAATGGAAAGCATGCTGGGAGTTGATCAAAGATCCATTGGATACACTTAGTTATGAATTCTTACGTAACCGTTTAAATAAACTGTAATTTTTTACATGACAAAGATTAGCCATCCAATGAAAATGTAAAAGAGTCCGATCGGATAAACTGAAAGTAATTTGCGATGTGAAGGTACTGCTCCTGATAAAAAGGCCATTGATGCTATATTGTGAGTTTAAATTGAATAACTTACCGAAACATGACCACGACGTTGCCAGTATAGTCAAGAAAAATCGTACCAACCAAAGTCTTACAAATACGAAAATGAAAGAGCAAACGACTAGTGGGAATATGCAATATCCCAGCACACAAACACTCATGAAAAATGAACTATGGGTTAATGTTACATAAAAAGTACATACATGCTGCCTCCTAGTAATTGCCCATTAACTGTGACTACTGCAGATCCCAACCATACTATTACGAAGACACCACCGAATATCGCGCCAGAATCTGCTGTATCTTTTGATGCGACACCCAAACAACTGTTAAAAATTAATGGTTGTTGTTGATCTAACATACATAGCCAATATTAAACATAACAAAAGTGGGCCCCACAAATCCCCTAACAAAGTTAAAACATATGTAATACGTACAATCTTTTAGCGCACTAAGATCTGCTGCGTAGGGAACGAGTACGATTCTTATTTTGTTAAGGATACCGCGAACATCACGCCACTAGAATTGTTAAAGCGAGTTGTAGTATTGTACTATTGTCATATAAACCGGCTCTTCGAGTGTGCCGTACGCATTGTTGCTTTGGATACCTTGTGTTGGTTCAAAGTCTCCATCGTCGTGATTCATCATGTTGGAGCGTTCTGTTTGGTGAAATTACAAAACAAGTGGCCCACAAGCGAAATAACAAAGTGCTTATCACTTCACAATGTGGAATAATGAATCGCTAACAATGTGTTCAATTTCAATATTCGCCTAGGACAACCAGTCATGTTTGAATTTCGAATTCAAACTTCCATGCAAAGAGCTTCTCGTTATGTTGGCAAGATAGTAGCCAGGTATTATTCTACGATACAAGTGCAAGCAGTCTCAAGTAATACATTATCAGAAAGTACTAACATTATAAGATGTTGAAGGGCTTTTCAAAATACCAAACTATATCTCGCAAGAAGAGAGCGCCAAATACATTCTACAAGCTCGAGAAATGCAGAAACAAATTCACGAGTATTTAGATATCAACAAACCAAAAGGGATCAAATCCGTACACCACAATTTAACTTCACAGGAGTCGTACTCTAACGTGCCTGTAGAATTAGAAAACCACAAAATTAAGTGTGACGTATTTGAAAAGTATGGCGAAGAAGGTCACATGTTAGTGTACTCTCGCAATAGTAGGGCAAATAACTTGCCACCATTTGGATATGAATTTATAGAAAAACGATTACTAGTCGATCCAGAAACTAGGTCTTTCATTCTAGAAAATTTAATAGACAAGAAAGAAAAAGAAAATCGATATGATCACGCAATAGCGGAATGGAATCTAACCACTAACTTTTACGAGAAGCCAAGTGCTGGTAAAGAGTTTTCTGGATTCCCGTTCCATACAGATATCGCATCAAATGGAAATATGACTGTAATATTGACACTTGAGTCACACGCTCTTATGGAATTCAAAAGAGCAAAAGTAAAACGTGATGGCTTTCATCCAAAAAATCAAAAAGAAAGTTCTCAAGTGGAAGACGGTGAGATTACGCAAGTGTTGATGGAGCCTAGGAGTTTAGTGCTCATTACAGGAGATGCAAGGTGGAATTATTTACATCAAGTTGTACAGAATAACTCTTTTGAGTTTGAAGGGAAAGAATACCATAGAGATCGCAGAATCTCGTTGGTAATGGGATCTAAATAAAGATTTATACAAATCTCATTAAATTCGAATAGATACTGTTTGAGTTATCCTTCTGTCATTGCTGCTTGCACTTGGATAACAGTTAAGTTATCAAGCATCCCTCACTGAAACACAAACAAATTTTTTGTAAATAGATGTCACTAGATGACTCGGTAGACGAAAGCTTTCTAGAGTCCATCCTTAACGAAGCCGACGAGGATATTAATATAGAGGCATACGCACATTTTGAGGAACCCGTGCCAGAAGAAGAGAATATCGCAACCCCTCCCGTATAAAAAATTACATGTTTAACCGATAGACAACACACCCAACAGTTTCAGAAGATGAACACTCTATAACAATTAATGAAGAAGATGAACAAAACGAAGAAGCTAAAGTAAACGAGCTTCTAGAAGAACTAGACGTTGACGATGACGCAGATGAAGATTTTATTGCTAGTCTACAAAAGCACGCCACTGGTACATTATCACACAATTTTTATTGACAAATAGTTACTGAAAAAATGGCTGACGTTAGCGAAATAGATAATTTATTAAAACACGAAGAAGAAAACGAGCACAGTGGTGCTGAATTCGACATTGAAGATATTTTGGCGGAACAAGACGAAATTATTCCAGATGAAGAAGAGGTATACTCTTTATCGCGTTTTCTAATTTAATAGTACAAACCATCACCACGAAAATCGAAAAAACAAGCACTACATAATACACTACTTAGTCGCGCACAACAAATAATGAGAATAACGCCAATGACTCGTATTACAGAGTTTATGAACTTGACAGACACTCGTATCGATATTGGATCCAGCAGAGTTATAAAAACAAGTACAACGTTATTGGCAATCGGAACCAGTCAAGGAGTCGTTGTCGTATTTCCAAACAATAGTGAATCCGTTGCAATTATGCGTGAAGTAGAAGCAAAATTCCGTATGGATATCAATCAGTACAATGGTGTAACTTCTATGGACATTACACCAACTGGAGATTGTATTGTTGCTGGTTACGAACGTGGACAAGTGATTGTTTGGGATACAAAAACCAATGTACGTTCGAAAATGTCATATTAACACTATTAGGCAATCATCAAAAAGATGACAGAAATGTTTAACACTGCAGTTGATAATGTCGAGTTTTTGCGCGACAAAGATAAAATAGTCGCATCATCCCAAGGAGTTGTCAAACTCGTACACATGAATCGAGTGCTATTCACCGTGTACAGTGACATCAAAACAGTAGTCGATAATTCATTCGGATCAGTTCGACATTTAAAAGTTTTACCAACTGCGCAAGCGCCACATCCAACAAATGATTTTTTAATAGTTGGCATTGCGACTGGCAAGGAAATCATTGTCATGACGTTGCGACCTACTGTACGAGTGATTTATCGTTTGATGAGACCAACAAACATTCCAGAAGGCGCGTTACCGTACTTGGCATGGAGACGCGTTTTGTCACCTACAAAACTTTTTCATGAACAATCTGGAACTACAGTTGACAATACAAAGGGAAGACATCCCATATTGGCGATCGG
>JAESGV010001082.1_pt1 | contig 11612 bp, 14 predicted proteins | sample 9269781 | NCBI WGS metagenome assembly JAESGV01 (sample SAMN15741586, study PRJNA653496) | algae metagenome | isolation source: Tildeniella torsiva UHER 1998/13D and co-occurring heterotrophs from... | place: Slovakia: Slovak Paradise National Park, Hrabusice, Kosice Region | collected 2000-01-01 | reverse complement strand
GTATGTTTGCTCACAAAAATTAACCATAGTTTTTACACGGTGGACCTAAAGATTTGGAGCAAAATTATGATTTGTACTTGGTTTTTACAGACAAAACAATTGATTTGTACCGTATAGATACAGTGAAAAAAACGACTATAAAAGGATCACCAATACATCGCAGTAACATTACCGAGTCGTACTCGTGGTTTCAGTGGGACGCAGACCAATCACTACTGTACTATATCACACCACCACACACCTTTTCATGTTGGAATCGTTCACTCGTGTACAATTACATACTCCCACAACTAGGCCAAAATATTTCATATCAAGACGAATCTATTTTACGAGTACCGTGGTATTCTAGACCAGTCAAACACCTAGATTTACAACTAGTGCATTTAAATGGACTAGATTGTCTGTGTCGGCAACAAGTCATTTCATCCAATCTGATAAGTGTAACAATATTCATACTAGAATTATCACAAACTCGTAAATTTAATGTACCACGAAAAGATGGTACTAGTCGTATTCTATTTGGTCGTGTTCATAACTTGTTAATGGTTACGATACCTAACCAATACTGCAAGTTGATTGATTGTGGAAGAAGAAAAGTAGAATCAACCAATGATATCAAAACCATGTTAACATGGACAAATGATCACTCTAATACCATGTCACTAGTACCATTATTCTCACATGTTCATGATCGATCATTTGTATTGGATACAAGCACAGGTCGTTTGTATCGGTATTCGTTGAACAAGAATCTATTCTATCATCACTTGCCATTAGAATGGATATCATGGTTGATTGATTTTCAAACCAATGTTGATGATTATATTAGTGCTCAATTGATACAAGAACATGATAGTACTAGTTTGACAATATTTTTCAAACAGTATATTCTTAGTTCATCCTATTTGGAGAGTGTTGAGCGATTAGAAAAGGATTTTTTACCACTAGTACCAAACACATGTACACAGTTACTAATACTAGAAGCTGTGAGAAACAGTACACCATGGAATCTGGTACACCATCCACCACATCGATACCAACGAGTAGAAGAACATTCTGAAAAGAAATCACCACATACACCTACAATGCGATCTCCACTTGTATCTTCGCAACTATCAGTGAATGACTCGTATAGTGATGATACTAGTTTGAGTAGTAGAAGTGTACATAGTGAAGATGACTATTCATTATCATACAAGTATGTATTCTATGTATGTTTACGTAACTGTATCAAACGACTGTATGGTAAGCCATGGTTAGCCAAACGATTATCAACCATATATACCAATATATTGTTTGATAAATTACGATCACTACTGGCACTGACAGGTACCGACTATCATACACTGAGTTGTTTCTTTATGGCAATAGAAGATTTGGGTTTACCACCTCCACCAGGTTTCCATCATGCATTCATACAGAGTGCATTTAATGATTTACCAAAACGTGAATTTGTACAATGTGTCATGAGAGATATGTTTATCATTACACCAGAATTTATAGATCAAGTGAGACATCAATCTGATAATCACATGGTACAGTTACTCAATCGATACATGTACAAATCACATGATGTTGATTATGATAAAGAAGTGTCACAACTACGGTACAAGGATCATGATGAGAACAAGAGTTTATTATTATCACATTATGATCGAATTACATATGAAAAGAGAACTGTATCATCACAGGTATCGTCACCCATGTACGACACAGATGAAACAGATGATGATGATGATGTATTTGACGATGAAAAGTGTTTCTCACCACTCAAACACTTTTTGGACACGCCACTGGATGGTATTGACAAGGCACTAATGCACAAGTACAGTCACAGGTTATTGAGAAAGAATACACCGTTTGTATAAATTGTAATTTTTGATCAACCAAGTTCACACAAACATGAGAGCAAGCGTACAGGTAAGTATCATATGCTCTTGTCTTATTCGTAGTTATCCGAGTCATTTATGGATCATTTTGGTCTCGATTCTACCAGAAGAGCACAAACACGCACTGTTCCGCTAGTTAGAAAAGAAGAGGAACCACAACCCCCCGTCATTGAAAAAGAAATCATTATACAAACCGTACCAACACCAGCACCAGTTGTACAACACGTAGACCAACCAATAACAACATCAATCCAACAAGACGATCAATTAATAGAGTCGCGTATGCACAACAATGAAAAACTAACAAATAGTCCATGCGGAAATCGCTTCATACATGGGAAAATATCAACACTTGAAGCGTCTACAATCACAAGTACTTGATCATTTACAAGATACACGTGCTTCTCATTTGGAAAGAGAAGTACGAGTGTTAAATGATAAAATACCACAACGCGACATGATACCAACCTATACTTGCGAAGAACAACGAAAAGCATTAACAGATTGTTATAGAAAGTATATGCAAAACAAGTCTACAGAAAATGCTCTCGTTTGTAGACCACAACTGTTACAATTTACACAATGTGCCGATAACAATCGTCGGGTATGCGTTGTCAAAAAATACTAACAATGTAGACCTTTTTAAACAATAAAAATTTATAAGTCAAGTTCAGTACAAAGCTTTTGCAATTGGGTGAATGGTTTTTCTGATTCTGGGTTAATTATTCTAACCTTGTCGTTAACCTTTCTAGCACTCTCTAACAACTCTTTATCATGGGAGATAACAACCATATGAACACGGTCACGTAACATTTTAACCATGTTCAAAATGGACAAATCAGCTGATTGTTTGTGGTATCCTGTTGGTGATAATCTAATATGACTATTCTTTTTCATCAATCCAAAAGCAGAATTTTGAACTTCTAACCATTCGTCTTGTGTTGTTATTTTATCAAAAATTGAACGTGGATGCTCTTCCAAATAGTCACGGAAACCAGAACCATAAAATCCCCACATGTACATTGAACCAGCTGCTTTTTTCAAGAATGCTTGAGATGCGTCCATTGGTTTGGTTAATGGTGCGAAACCCCAATTGTCCAAATCCAACAGTACAAAGAGTTTACATCCCTTACTGGCAGGTACTACTTGTTTGAGCTCACATTTGACGCATCTGCATTGTACTAGACCCTGTGACCATTGGTCACCCCAACCTTTTTGTTTCAATGCTGATAGTTTGTATCGTTTGTCTTGGTTCGCATCGTCTGTCATTTGATTATTATCGACCAAAGCGCATGGAGACATGAAGAATAAACCTGGTGGATATTTCTCCTTGTTGATGGTTTGTTGTTGTGTTGCAAAAAAGGTTGGTTTTGGTTGTTCGATTGTTTCTTTTTCGATTTTTTTCGATTTTTTCTTTTCAACTACTGGTGCTGCTGTTCGAAGTACGACTTTGTGTGCGACAGGTATCAATGGTACTCTGAATTCACCATCAACTTCGGCATACTCTTGCATATTAACAAGTGCCTTTTTGACCTTCTTTTCAGCGTTTGTCTTTTTTGTTGTTTTCGATGCTTTGCCAATTTTAGCACCCTTCTCTTTGGCTAGTACATCTTTAACAAGAGTTTTGCTCTTCTTGTGTTGAACCATTGTGTGTTAATTTATTGTAACAGACTCTTCATACGAATCATTCAAGAAGAACCTCTTTTTAGCTGTTGTTACACTCCATGATACAGTTCTCTTCATATCTTCATCTTCTTCATCTATAACTGGTTGATAACTCTGTTTAGAATCTATGGTCATAAATCTTCTCAAACTCGATAACAGATCACTCCAATGTGTATGATAGTATCTATTGTTTCCAGGTGTCCATGCATTTCTACAATAATCTAACACATAGAATGTACATCTTGTGATGTGTGACGTGACACTAAGAAAATAGTTGACAATGGTCTGTAGCATAGGTATCTGTTGATATAGCCTAGTGTCTATCTCTTCATCGTCATCAGGTGCATCCACAATGAGTGTACTATTATCCGTATCAATAACAATAGCATCACGTACTAGTTGATATGCGTCTTCATATCGACCACTAAAATCATAATAGTTTTTGATCTTTTTAGCCTTATAAAATCCAAATGTTTTGTAGAACGATAGTGCTTGGTGATTATCTACTTTACAGTGTAGCGTTAACCGTGTGACATTATAAGGTTCTAGTAGCATACGCTGTTCTAACATGTCCAACATTTTACTGGCTAGTCCCTTCCTACGATGTAGAGTCGATACGCCAAGCGTCATAATATAACCCATTCTAATCTTGTTACGTTGCAGGCCACACCAGTAATATTGATTCTCTTCAAACACTCGTGCGCTACATACTCCTATAATTTTATTTGTACTTGTTTCTAGTGCTACTACTGTCCATGTAGAAGTAGAATCCAATAATGATAGGTAGAATTGTCTCGTATATTTAACTGGAAATAACTCTAGTTGTAGCGCTCGCAATTCCTGCAAATCTTCCCGTTGTATCGTTCGAAATGTATACGTATCATCTTGCTCGATAACTGTACGACAGTTGTCTTGCATAGATTTGTTGATCGAGTTGGTTGTGTGGAGCATTCTATTTGTACTATGTACCACAGTGATGATGTATGTCTCTGCCGTTACACGTGTGGGTTAATTATGTCAATCAAACGTTGTTGGCCGGTTTGAGAAGAAATGAAAACAAAGCCGTTATCGAAGAAGCGTGTACTAAATATTATCGCCAAGGGTCGTGAGACGCACACTATTGATTTTACAGAAGTTGGAGCGAATGCACACACGTTAAAAATACTGCGTGACTGTTTGTTAGAGGAACCAACCGAATTCTCAATACTGGAAATGTACGGTAACAATGCTCTTGGTGACGAAAAGGGTATGTACGCGCTACATGACATGGTAGATAGAGTGCATGGTTTCCATACGTTAAAATTAGAGTTTAATAGTATGAACAGCACGACAATGCTACTGCTGTGTGACTGGTTGAAGAAGAACAAGACAATTACTGTATTAGATCTGTATGGTAACACGAATATAGGTGACGAAGGTGCTATTCATTTGGCTGACTTGATACGACATGGAACACGACTACAGTATTTGGGACTATTTGCGTGTGGTATCACAGATGTAGGTTGTAAACAAATCATCAAGGCACTCACACAGAATCGCGGCTCACTTAAACAAATCAACTTGTTTAGTAATGACATTGAACAAGAATACGTAGATTATGTTGACGCCATACTGACCAAAAAACCAACAGAATTCAAAATCGAACTGGAAGAAAAACCCGTTTCACAAGTACCACGGTATGCACAATCGCAGCGTACACCACGTATTGATCCAATATTCAAATCCACCGATGTTGTATCGTATGCACAAGAAAGAAAATTATTGTTAGAACGAATAGAGAGGTTAAAACTTGTCCAACAACAACAGTTGATACAACTCAACAAAGAATCTGATATCAAATTCGGTGATACTCCTACTGCTGGTGTATCAGCTCCACTACCATCACCAGTAAAACGTACATGGAATCAAATTTATCAAGAGAGAACAAAGACTAGTCCTGATCAAACTACACCAGTGCAAGAAACCATAGATGAACCAATAGAAATACAAGAAGAAAAAATAGATAATATGCCAGTAGGAGCAACACCATCACCATGGAAACGTATCTACACTGAACATGTTCATTAAATATGATACTTGCATGGTACTGGATCTGAACAATTTTCATAGACTCGTAACTCTCCTCTAAAATCACCAGTTATAATTACTTTTCCATTCATGTTATCACCATCATCAATAGCTCCTGTACTTGCAAACAAGGCATTGGTAACAATACTATCATGATCACTAAATGATTCTACACTTGTTACTCTATTTTTACCCTCTGTACGTGCACTCATTACATTCCACAAATATACATGATGATTCTCACTACCTGATATAATCATTTTACCACTGGAATCAAAACTAGCACTTATATGACTACTTTGATTCTCTAATCCACTATACTTGCAATTCTCTGAATAATCATGTAACGAATACAAACGTATACGTGAATCATTGGTAGTAATTAATACTTGTGTTTGATCAGGTGTTAACACAATACCTGTTACTTTTCTACCCTTGTTTTTACCACGTCTTGATCGTACATCTATTTGTGTCTTTTTCTTCATACCAGTTGGTGTTATTTGATAGAATAAACATTTTCCATCATAGGTACCAGCCATGGCAATTTTACCATCGCCTGTGAATCCAACAGTGGTAATCATATATTTTGTATCTACAAAGTAGACGAGAGCTTTTTGTCTCAGATTGAATAGTCGTAACTTTTCATCAAAACTACCCGTTATAAATAGTGTTTCATTCTAAAATGTTAAAAAATCTAGATACACATACCAATGGATGAAACTGTACACCTGTAACAATTTCAGAATGTAAAAATGTAACCAAACACTCTTCTCTTGTTGCATGCCATACTCGTACCTTTTTATCCATCGAACTGGTGATCAAAAAGTTACTCTTACTCCAATCCAAATCTAATACATCGCCACTTTGTCCATTTAAGAATTTGCGATACGGTGCTTCAACTACAAATACACCTCTATTTGATGTTGGTGAAGCTGATGAATCGTTATCTTCTATTCTTTTCCTTCTTCTATTGATCTTCCAAATAATAACAAATCCATCTTGGCCACCAGTTGCCAAATACTGACCCGTTAGGTTGAATTTCATGACCCATATTGCTCCCGCATGGGCTGTAATCGTTTGTACACGTTTAAGTTTACTGAATTGTTTCGTTCGTTTTCGAGTTGCGGATACTTTGACAAAATTGCCATCAACGTCTTGTTCTTCCTCTTCTTCGACAACTTCCTCTTCAACTTGAGGCTGTTCTCTTGGTGTCGGACCCGTTTCCGATGTAGTGCTCCTCTTCCGCGATAGAGAGCTTAATTTGTTGAAAAAGTTTTTAGTAGAGTTGATGCTGTGCACCAATGATGTTGCTCGTTCTTTTTTCTTTGGAAAGGATTCGAGCGGAGGTTGATCGTCTTGGTGAACATCGTTATAGTCTTTGATGCGTTTCACCAAGTGTTCATAGATTGGGTTTAACGTTTTGTCTGTTTGATACAATGTTGACACCTCCCCTGTATCTAAATTTTTAACAACAAATCCCTGCATAATTTCTTCATCAGTTGGTCGTTCATCAACGTTGATTACTGTACCAAGGCCTCCGCCTTCGCGTGGCGAAACGACATCATCAACTTCGAAATATTCTTCATCTGAACTGTCCTGACTGTCTTCGAATGGAGTATGGTGTCTGATAGAATCTGCTATTTGTTCATCGAGTGTAGACGTTGGAGGGATGTTGTTGTCAGTCATTGACACAACGTTTTATCGAAAATGGAAGACTCCAACGGTAAGGCCAACTGTGCTTTGTTTATTCCAAAAAACACGAGGTTTACACTACAACAAGAAAAAAGTAGATAAAAGTCCCGTATTATTTTCTTATTACATTAAAATCCAAAATGGTTTCCTATTTTTCAAGTTTTTGTTTTGATGCTTGTGCTTCCTTCTCTTCTTGATCCAATTGTTCCCAGATTTGCATTTGGGAAAGTGTTTCATCAGAAGCCAAGTAGAATACCATTCCACACTCGTCGCAAACACCATATGTGTTTTCGGACATGACCCAGTATTGTGGTTCAGCAGAGTCCAAATCAATATTGTCACCATCATAACAACGTCCCAAGCATCCAACAACACGTTCTGACTCTCCCATAGATGGGATTACAATTGGTTGATAGAAGCTGCTTCCGACTCCACTTTCAATATCAATAATTTCGGGCTATTATAATTAGAAAAGCATAAAAACACGGTACCAATAGTTCGTCATAAATATGAGGATCGATCAATTCAGCACGTTCGTTACCGACAGCTCTTTCCCATAGTGTTGGCATATTCAACCAGTATGATTCCAATTCGTTACGTTCACCAGGTCTGGTTGGAGCCAATGTTTGAGCCCAAGTTCTCACGGTTGGATTTGGGTTAACATCATGAAGGCGAACAAATGGAGGTTCGTCTAACGATTTTGCAGTACCGACTTCGTGTTTTTGTTCTGTTGGTGTAACGTCAGTTTGTTCTTTTGCATAGGTTCTGCGTTGTACTATTTGTGTTAGAAAAAAAACGCGCGAGTCATACCAAAGTGGTTGAATAAGGGTGTTCTTTGTGTGTTCAATGTTCTATTGAATACGCTGGCCTTTTGTGATACCTTGGCGAGAGTACTGAATTTGCGCAAGTTCATAGTTGTATTTAACAAATTGACCAATCAAGATTTTCTTTTGTAAACTTTTTAATTTAGAGTAGCTTGCAGGTCTTCTTGTCAGGGTTTTGTGGTTTCTTTGGCGACAAGTGAGTCTTTATCGCTTCATGGAATACTTCTTTGACGTTATTGTTTGCTTTCGCGGAGCACTCCAAGTACGCTGCCGCTCCAATTTGCTTTGCCAAGTTTTGTCCCTCTTGCGTAGTAATTGGTTTTTTACCTTCTCTTGCTAGTTCGTTAATCTTCTTTTGATCTCCTCTCATATCTAATTTTGTTCCAACAAGAATAATGGGAACGTTTGGGCAATGTTTTTTCACTTCGGGTGCCCATTTTGCTCCAATGTTCGCAAACGATGTTGGACTTTCTACTGAAAAACACATTAAGAATACGCTTGTGCCAGGATAGCTAAGGGGTCTGATTTTATCGTAATCTTCCTACTATGTGTTAGAATGTGTCATTTTGCTACCTGTCCTAATAGAGTTAGTTTTAGCTATAATCTTACCTGCCGTATCCCACAAACCAATATCAACATTTCGACCATTAACATCTACTTTAGCGCTATAATTATCAAAAACTAGAGCATAAGAATACTTGATGAATGCTTACCTGTTGGTACGTAATCGGTTGGGAACTTTTCTTCTGCAAAAACAAACAACAAACATGTCTTCCCTACAGCACCATCACCGACAACAACAATTTTTATAGAATCATCTTCAGCCATTGCTATTCGACCTAGCTAACTTTTACGAATTGTTCTAGTTGAGCGCAACTGAAACGACCAATTATTATAATTGTTGTAACCACTGACAGCAGACATCGTCATAAAACGGCTACATCATGCTCAATCTTCTTAGTGGTAATAAGGCGAACACTGTCAATCGCAAGAAGCTAGGTACAATACTGGAAAAAGACTAACAAAAAGATGACAATGGAACGATGCGCAAACGTTTAAAGACTTCATTGGAGACTAATGCCAGTTCTCTAGGTATTGCTGGTCTCCAACAGACAGTCAAAGTTCCAAAAGGCGAAAATAAGAATGAGTGGATGGCAGTCAATGTTGTCGACTTTATCAATGGAGTATGTACAACTGGCAGAAACTAACAAACAGGTCAACATATTGTATGGTTCGTTAGCCGAATATTGTACCGATAGTAGTTGCCCTATCATGAACGCAGGCAAAGAATATGAATACCTGTGGATGGACAAAGATAATGCAGAGTACAAAAAACCAGTTGCTGTTAGTGCTCCCAAGTACATTAATTTGTTAATGGATTGGATAGAAAAACAAGTCAACGATGAAAGTATTTTCCCTTCAGATCCCAACCAACCCTTCCCAAAATCTTTTGAAAAAATTATCAAGAATATTTTCAAGAGATTGTTCCGTGTCTATGGTCACATTTACTGTGCTCACTTTGAACAAGTCAAGGCATTGGGAGAAGAAGCTCATTTGAATACTAGTTTCAAACACTTGTAAGTTTGTTTTTTGATATCTAATGATTAGCATGTACTTTGTATTTGAGTTTGATTTGATACCAGGTTCAGAACTGTTACCATTGAAAGATGTCATTGGTTTATTACTTGGTGAATCTTATGGTGCAAAATGCAAATAATCTCGGTACAATAGAATAAAGTCAATTTCTATACATGGTTGTTGATGGGATAATTCTTCCAAGAATCTAGTCTTGTTAGTGTTTTTTGTAAAGAACATACTCGTTTGATGGTACATAACCATTCTTGATGTAATCTAGTATATCTTTAAAGAATCGTTTCACATTGACTGTTAATTGTTGCATAATCCACTCTGTATCAGTGACTTGTGTTAGTGCATGTAGTGCCTGTGTACTGACTAGTTCGTTAGGGTGTGACAGTAATGAACTGAGTTCAGTATCTGATTGATCACTAGTATCTAATAGTGATGTACTCATATGAATAGCTCCAATCAAACATGATATCTTGGGTTGTTGAAACAATGAATCCAACAATAAAATACGATCATCACCCATATAGTTACATAATGCCGATGCAGCAGATACTACAATATCTATCTCGTCCTGTAATACATCACATGTTGTAGAGATCATGATACGAATTAACATACTAACAATCTTGGAATCATATTGTGTTAGTAGTGAACCCATAGCACGTATAGTATCACTTTTAGGATTTACATCAACGAGTTGAATCAATCGATCAATAATATTCTATATAGGTTAGATAATGATACATGTTCATACTTGATGGTTCTTGTATACATGGATAATAAACTGTACTGTTGATGATCTAATATCCTTGTTATCATCTACAAGTAGTGTCTCAATGAATGGCCATAACTGTTCATCATAGTCATGTATACCATGTAACATGTCTAGTACAGTTGGTAACTTGTTACGTCTCGTAACACGTATTGCTTGAATCAAGAATCGATTAATATTACTACGTAACAGATCCATGATTACACTATCAATGTTTTGATTCAACAAATATTGGAACAGTGACAATATGTCTGGTTGATGTTTGTCATAATAACGATCTAATAAAATACTAAAGAATCGATCGATAGTTTGACTAGTATCCAAATAACTATAATCATTGATTGTTAATAGTATGAATAGTCGTAATATCATGTCATTAAGCCATACATTGGAAGTGTACTCTTCCAAAGCACTGAACACGTTAAATATGGTATAATCAGTTGGTAGTGCTTCTGGTAGTATCTGATGTAAGAATCGTACTATACACTCAATCTCTGTTGTATTTGGATTTTGTACCAAATACTCGATACCACTTATAGCAGCCTCTTTTACACTATCATCTTGTCTACTATGATTAGTAACATTATGTAATAGCCATACTGTAACATGATACTCAATTGTCTACATATCGAAACTAGTGCAGGTGGTGTAATGACTAGTATCATACGTATGATACGATCTTTACCCAACCATGACATGTTACTGTCTAGTGCTTGTGCCAACTCTTTTCCATTTAATGACATGGCTAATTGATCTAGTAATTGTTGATCCAAATATTCTTGTTTTGATATCCAATCGAGTACACTATCAATAGGTATATACTTGATGGTAGCGAGTAGGAATAATGCACTACGCGTATCTAATGATTGCCAATCAATTTCTTGTTCGTGATGCGCTAGTATCTTGCACGACTCTTCAAAGTCGATACGCTGTACTTGAGGGTCATGTACATGTTTCATACACAAATCAATGACGCGTTGATTGTCATATCCAGTGTAGCGTAAAATATGATAAGCACAGTATTTGAATGGTATAGTAGCGTCTGGTTGTTCCAACATGTCAACGCACTTGTCAATATATGTCATATTGTTTGTTGCTTTGATTAACATGACGATC
>JAESGV010001081.1_pt1 | contig 11618 bp, 12 predicted proteins | sample 9269781 | NCBI WGS metagenome assembly JAESGV01 (sample SAMN15741586, study PRJNA653496) | algae metagenome | isolation source: Tildeniella torsiva UHER 1998/13D and co-occurring heterotrophs from... | place: Slovakia: Slovak Paradise National Park, Hrabusice, Kosice Region | collected 2000-01-01 | reverse complement strand
GCGTTCCAAAATACATTCACAATATTAATAAATAACATTCTATACTTGATCGAAACGAAATAGAAATTGATTGTTTGTGCTGCGGGCCACACCATCAAATCTACTTTAAATGTCGGCCAAAATTTGTTCTTTGCAATTTCTACACCTTCACTAGGTGTCTTTCCCTGTAACAGCGAAATACCAACGAAAAATGCGAACACGGTAACAGGAGCAAATATTATTTCATCTAATGCAACACGCTTTAGGACTCCAGCGAATGGAGTTTTTGCTGTTACACTGTGTTCTAACCATCTATACCATAACGAACCTACTGGACCGAATACACAAGTACCGTAAATTGCCATTCTTAATGTACGTGGAAAATCGTATTTCGTGTCTGGATTTCGTTCAATGTACTGGCATATTATATCGCCTGTTGCATAAAGTGACCCAGAAAGTAAAGAGTCGTAAAGTATTGGATGCTTGTGAAGAAGGTTCAAAGTTGAGCGCCACATTGCAAAGTTTTAGTTGAACAAAACGTGATGTAGCTTTGACTGGCTTTAAAATTATGCCTGGTTAGTTGGTGCAGATCTTTCTTGAAGATGCCTTGGCTTGTAATTCCCAATCAACTTGATTTCACAAAAACAGAACATGGTAGAGCGAGTAATCATAGACACAGACCCAGGTGTCGACGACATGATGTGCCTCTTCTTGGCATTCAGTTCTTCAGAACTAATCATCGAAGGTGTTACGATTGTTTACGGTAATCACCACGACACAGCTTTATTAGCGCATAACGCATCGTTGGCGATACAAATGGCAAAAATGGACAACATAAAAGTATACAAAGGTGCTACAAAACCTCTGGAAGCCACCATACATACTGTAGGCGGTATTTTAGTGCATGGACAAAATGGTATTGGTAATATCGACCACACGCACCACGGCATTGACAAAGTCGACTTGTCAGTCATCGATACAAGCATAGATGCACCTGATTTTATAATTAAATCTTGTACTGAGAACTCAGGTCAAATTACACTCGTTCTGTTGGGTCCCATGACCAACGCTGCAATCGCACTACAACGATGCCCCGATCTGAAAAAACATGTAAAAAAGATTGTCGTTATGGCTGGAGCGTTCAACTTTGCTGGTAATGTCTCACCAGTTGCCGAAGCCAACGCACATAACGATCCACTCGCAGCAAAGATTGTATTTACATCAGGAATACAAGTTGTATGCGCACCATTAAACGTTTCTACGCAAGTACACATGACAAATGATTTTATGGACGAGTTACGCCAAATGGGAGGTGTCGGTTCTTTTATTGCCGACATTGCCAAACATTATTTATGGCAACAAGGCGAATGGGGAGTTACCGAATTTCCAATTCATGATTCGTGCACTATCATGTCGATTATTCGACCAGATGTATTTACCGAAACAAAACAAGTGTTTGTTGATGTAGAAACGCAAGGAGAGCTGACGCGAGGTGTGACACTTGCAGATTGGAGAGGACACTACAAGAAAAAAGAGTGTTACGCTCTCAATACAACAATTTTATGGAAAGTTGATCAAGAGAAGTTCAAGAAAGAGTATTTGAAACGAATTCAATCCTTGGTTGACCGAGTAGGAACACAAAGACCACCAACTGAAGAGTTTGAAGATGATCAACCAGTAAAGACGGAAATGACTATGTAACAAATACTTCCGCAAGTAAGCATGTTTGAGTGTGGAAAATGTAACCAGAGTCAATGTTCGTGCTATCAAATGCAAACACGATCTGCTGATGAGCCAATGACCACATTTGTGACATAACATAACTGCGGAAATAGATGGAAATGTTAAACATAAAATTTACAAATGAATAGGCTTTGACTTTATTATCTTCAACTTCAAGTTCATATCATTAATGGTATCATAATTTCTTACGAAAAGATCCAATTGTTGAATGGTTTCTCCAAACATTTTTGGAACAGCTTCGTACCTTCTCGCCATCTCTTTTAACACTATTACATTTTGTCTTAATCGATCTACTAGTAACGCATCTCCCGAATGCTCTATAAATCTTTTTAATACAAAACACGATTCAACTACCGCGATCGACGTCCAAAATGTTGTCGCTGCAAAGTTTTTGTATTTTGAAATATCGGAAATTCGACAGGCAATCTCTAGTACTGGTGTATTGATGATATTTCCACGTTTTACAGATTGTAACCTTCCTCCTAGGATCATTACCATCAATGTGATTTGTAGTGTGTCGATTTCGTCGCTACTTAGATATTGACTCCAAATTTGTGAAAATTCATAAGCGATGGAGTTTTCTAGTAGCATTGCTCGTTCGTTACTCCATACTTGTCCAGATGAAATTGGTAATAATGATCGTTGTTTTGTATCGATTCCGCTTTCTATGTATGCAGGTAAATAGAACATATTTTCTTCATCTAGTAACGCCAAATTGGCTGATAAATATCGGTACAAGAAACCCTTGCTTGGATGTTCGAACTGGTTGCAAAAGAGTTTTGCTTGCTCTATTAGTGATTTCCCACCAGTAAAATTACCACGTTCGAGTTGGTAAAGTCCTAGATACAATGATGTTGCCGCCGTATCGAACGATACAGTGCCGTCGCTTTCGCTCAAAAAATCGTAACATTTTTGAAAAAGTTTTGAGGCTATTTGTGTGGAACCTTCTCTAGAAAACGATAGTGCTTGCCGTCAAGTTTTATAAAAATAAATATACCTTCCATTGAGAGAACTAACGCGAGTTCACTATTTGGTGGTGCATTTCGTGGTTTTTCTCCTATACTCACGCTTTGTATGTAGTTCAACACATATTCCAGCTTCTTATGCGACATGACTGGTATGTGACTCTTAATGGTTCTCATCGCGATCCTATTGTGCTCGTGTACAACAGATGATTTCACTATCGTTGTCTCGATTTTACTAGGTGGTTGTACGCATTGCACAAATACACTTGTGTTTTTCTTGGTGTCTGTGGCGTAGTATTCGCAATTAAGACCACGGATTGTGCACTGTTTACAGATCGGTTGAGTACGATCACAATATCGATGATTACTTCGGCAAGATTTGCAAGCCCTGCTTGTGTTCGTTTGCATGAAAAAATTTCGGGTTCTGTTCGCAAACTTAGACTATTCAGGATGAAAGGTAACAAGAGACCAACCTACATATAAGTAAGCAAAAACAAATGCGACAAAAGAACCTGTTGCTGGCAATTACGGTGGTTAAATTTAATTTTTATAAAACAACGTACCCATTAAAATTGTTTATTATGCAATTGGAATCGGTTTCTGTGACTGTATCAAAGATATAAGTTGGAAAGTGATCGCTTGAGATTTATGAAATTTATAGACCAGTTGAGAATGCTGTACGGAGGCAGTGGAATGCATGGAAACCATTTGAAATTTAGCCCTAAATTATTTCTAGGATTACAATCTTCATCCAAGCAAAAACAAATATGTTTGACACAATTCTATGCGATGAATTACTTCACAGTGCTGTGGGTGCTGTGGGTGCTGTGGCTTGGTGCATAAGTTTTTCTTAGCTGACTACTGGCTATTTTGAGAGTCATCTTTGTCCAAAATGAAAATCACAACGCTCCTCTTACTGGTAGCTATCATCTACACAGTGTACGCAGCAACATTCACTGTAACAGTTGAATCAGCGCTATCGAGTAAATTCATTCCAGATACGTTGGACATTAACGAGGGAGATACGGTTACCTGGACAAAGCTAACCAGGCATCACAATTTAAAACAAGTAGCCGACTCGAAATCAATCAAGCAAGTACCTAATGGCATTTATAGCGGACCTGTGGAATTAGCGAATACATTTTCGAATACTTTTAGAAAGAATGGAACATATTATTTTGTATGCGAAGCCTTTGTAGAATGTTGCAACATGAGAATGACCGTGAATGTATTCCCAAAAGGTCAAACAAGAAATACCAACAATGCGCAAGTATTATCGCTTAGTATAGTTCTAATCGCCATTGTACTGCTACTTCAAATATAAATAATTTAATTTTGCACAAAATTGCTTGGAATGAGTCCTTGCTTGCCAGTTCTATCTGATTTTGCTAACCACCAACCGTCATCATTCTTTTGCAGAATGACCAACTTGTCACCTTCTTTCATGTTCAATTCTGCTTCATCTTGTGCAGTATAATCATACAACGCTATCGCGCTATCTTTGGACGCTGGCGCAGATGCTTGGGCTGATGCGGGAGCTGCATCTTCGGAAACAAAATTAGATGGGAAAAAGCCACGTTTGCCATTTGACAAACTTCCAACCCACCAGCCATCTTCATTTTGTTCATGAACAGTAATTGTCTCGCCTTCTGCGAACGACAACTCTTCACCGTTTGTAGCAGTATATTCATACAATGCACGAACTTTTTTGTCACCTTTTGGTGTAGTCGGAGAAACAATAGGAGAAGATAAACCAACGCTAAGTGTTGGACTGGTAGTATCACTTAGTGGACTTGCAATAGATGGTGTGTTGTTAGAAGGTGTAGATGTCTTGATACCAGTGGCTCCATTGAGCTTTGGTGGACTTGTAAACGCTTTACTCAACCTTGCCTCTTTTGCATCATCTCCGATCGAGACTTTGTATGGTGTGCATGGATCTACTGCTTGTGGGAATTCTCTCGAGTGAATTTCTCCAATGAATTGCTGTATTTCTTTCTCTTCGTTGACATTGTCGAACGAATCTAACATGGCTTGTGCTTCTTTTTGTATTAACGCTGCGAGTTCTTTTTGTTGAACGGAATAGCGTTGCATGAGTGATTTTACAGTTTGTAGTCTTTTTCGATCCAATTGTTCTAAAGAGTCCATTAAATCTCCTAATTTTTGGTGATAAGCGGCGTGAACTTGCTCCAAATTGCGGACTGTGTTTTCGTAGTCGAGTTCTGCGCGTGTTGCTGCTTCTTCCGCTTTGTGTGTATCTTTTTGCAATTGTTGTAGTTTTTTGGGTGGAAGAGCGTCTGATTTCATCAATTGTGTTTGAAGACCTTCAAACTTTGTTTTATCTTCAAAATCTTTCTTTTTAGCCTAACAAGAGTATGAGAAATATATTACCGTAACGCGTACCTTTTCTACTTTTTCTTTTGCATTTTTATAGTCGCTTCGTAGTTTTGCTTCATCCTTGTTTGCTTTTTTTATCGCGTTCGAAACTTCTTTTCTGATAGAACCAAGTTCTTCCAAATATTCTTTTTTCATGACGACTGCGTTTTCGATATGTTTCAAACCATACTGTTGGGTGTAGTTCAAATACTTTCCCATTGGATCATTTAACTCACTATGCGTGTTAGTGCTCACGGAAAAATAGCATACTATAAAAATCGTTCTTGATTAAGTTTTGACTTGTGGTAGACGGTTCCAACTTTATCTAACTGTTCACGTTGAGCGCCGAACAAGGCTTGTAGTTGTTTAATGTTTTGTTTGCCTACTGTTAACTTGGCAATGATTTCATTATAACGATCCTAAACGATAAGAGAACGAATTAAGAGTGCTTACCCATAGATTTTTAGAGTAAGTCAGCTTGTCTGCCATGGTCTCTGTACTACCTGTGCTCTTGTCTTCTTCTCAGTTTTCCGGTGATGTGACATGTTGTAACGTGACTTGGTAAACCATCTATGTATCTGCTCCCATCAAGAGGCGAGAAGTACACGTCGCACGAACAGTAAAGCTTAACGAAATTTGTAGTTGCGTAAAATGAAGAGAAGTTGGAAAAAAGACAAGAATTTACATAATACTATTTACTTGTAGTTGCCACAGCTAAAGGCGCAAGTCATCATATACTGATTGCTGCTGGCAAGGCAGATGTCAAAAATAACCACAAGTTGACTGCTACTTTAGCTCAGAGCACTTTAATTTAGTTGTATTGCAGCATGTATCACCTTTGGTCTCTTGTAAAATTAACCTCACTACAGTTGTACTTTGGGTCAGCTGCAGCGCTTGTAATCCACTCTTATAATTACAACAAACATGCCTGTTGCCGACACAGTGTACTCGCTACTAGGTTCTATAAAATCAGAAGCAGTCCGATACGTCGAGGAGAACCCAGTTTCTTCGTTCATTGCAACTATGTCGATCGCCGGTCCTATTCTCTTTGGATTCGTGTCGTACAAAAACAAATGGGAACCAGTACACGCTTTCCAAAAAGCACTAGAGTGCCCAATACCAAGTGAACCACGGTACTACTTTTCTCGACCACAAGAGGAAGAGCAAGTGAAAAAAATGTGGGCACGAGAACAGTCGTACTCGTTCATCACTGGCGATCACTCAGTTGGAAAAACCACACTTGTTGTACACACTGCAAAAGAACTAGAACGTACAGGACAGTACAAATTCATTTATTATGAGTGTGTACACGGAACAAACGAAAAATTTATCGAAAAATTCGCAGAGCGATTATATTTTGATTTTAGGCCAGTAATGCCACAGCGATCAAACAGTGGAATACTATCGTACTTGGTAAAACACTATTTAAATTTCCAAGACAATATATTAGAAGAAGAGGAAGACGAAAAAGCAGAAACGAGAAAAGAAGAACGCATACTAGGAGATATCTTTGATTATTTGATGGTCGTTTCAGGGAAAATGCACAACAAACGAGAATCATTATTCTCACGACTTAAACAGAAACTGTTACAAGAAAAGAGATGTCCATGCCCAAAATACGTACTCATTATCGATGGCGTCGAGTGTCTGGATGATTCCGTCATTGGAGAACTTCGAGAAAATGCGAAACGACTTTCCGCACAATCGTTCATACACGTGAGTTTTGTTGCAAAACGACTTCAAAGTACATACTTTTCCATGATCAAAGCAGAATCTTCTCGACTCGATGTTCACATTATTCCAGAAATGTCAAGACAAGAAACGATCGCCTACTTGAATCATTCCGGAAAAGTATCCGATGGCATCCAAGCAGAACAATATGAAATATATACAGGTGGTCTTCACAACTTTTTGAAATTTATCGAACCAGGTGTCTCGTTGACTTATGTACAATCAAGAGTTGGATTCATGATGAACGCTCGTGTTGCGCATGGAGAAACAAGTGTAAAAGATTTACCAGTTAATTTATTGAATTTGATCGAGTATTTGTATTTAAATGGAGGACGTGTTGATTCGTTTGTGTTTTTGGAACATTGTTGTGGTGGAGATCGAGAAGTATTTAAAAAGTTGATGGCATTGGCTATTTTTACGGAAAAGTTTAATGGAGGTTGGTTGGGAACTATTGAGTTTTATAGTAGAACGTTTGAGCAGTGGGTACCACATTACATACGTGCGAGGAAAGAAGCCACACAGAGTGTATCAATAACAAATGTTGAGGAATAAAATTTTTATGAAGCAACAATCTGTGTGGAATAAAGTATCGAAGAAATTGAAAAACTTGTAAAAATGAAACGCAAAGCAACACCATCCAAGCAAGCAGCGAAACGAGCGAAGAAAGAGAAACCATTTGAGCCAGCAGCAGTACTAAACAACCCAATTGGTGACTACCTACATTGCGATCCACCTGTGGGAACATCAGCAAGTATTGTCTGTTTCGGTAGTAACGTACAAAACAAATTTTTTACTGCATCATCAACGTATCTAAAAGACTACACAACTAAAACAACCAATAATCTAAACTCACCGATACAATTAAACTTTTTCGAAAGAGGAACACAGAATGCAGTGCGAAAAGTGTATGCTGGATACGACAACTCGTTTTTGTTGACAGGTTTGTTTTTCTATGTTAAAAAATGTGACCGTTACAGAGGAGGGAAAATGTTTTGTCGTTGGAACAAGTCACAATACGATTGGATTGCGAAAACAATGTGCATTGAAGCCATCTCAAGTGATGTCGAACCATACAATCGTTGGTATCGCAACATCAAAAGAAAGAACAGTATTTGTGACTGGTATGACATTAAATTTCTCTCACTAACATTACATAGGAGCAGGAAGAGTCTTTGCATGCGGACAAAACCGAGTTAGAGATGGAAGTTTGGGAATACACGCAGGAACGTTTCCAGAGCCTATTGAACTCACAGATGACAATTCACCACGTTTCAAAACAGCACATATCGGCACAACTCACACTGTATTAGTCACCTTTTTTGATGAACTCTACGGCATGGGAGAAAAGTTTCCACTCGGACTCGGCGCACAAATCTTTAACAACAAATTTCCTACAGCATACGAAACATCGATCACACCATTATCACTAACAGAAAAAATCAAAACGGTCGCATGTGGCGATTTATACACGGCAGTGCTTTCACGCGATGGAAATCTATGGGCAACTGGTGGTGCGACATTGCTGCCACGAACTATAAAAACACTTGGCGAGTGGCACCTAATTGAACAAAATGTAACAAACCTTTGTGGTGGAAATTTATTCTACGTTTACCAAAAACAAGGACAATTTCAATACGAAGGTACATTAGGTTCATTTACACACTTTGATGATATCAAGTATGTCTTTACTGGTTTAGATTACGTGATTGGTATTTCACATTCAAGAGCGATGCGTGTAGTGGGACATAATGGTCATCGTATTGTTAAATTTGGAAACATTCATTTAGGACCGGTCATTGAGCAACATGATGTTGATTTTGAGGTGATGTGTGGTTCCTCACATTGTATGGCTGTTGCTTGTACGTTGTTATTTGTTAATTGTGCTCACTATCTAGATTTTGGAAAGAAAGGACTAGTGTACTCGCGGTTACGTAAGAGTTTGCAAAGACAAGAGTTTATTGACATTTCTATTGTGACGTTAAGATAATTTTTATAAAACTGCAGTCATGCTCCGAAAGATTTTAGTGTTATTATTCATTATTGTAAGTACAGTAAACCTGACAAACGATTTGTTCACAAAAGGATGAAGATGGCAACACACCTCATGCTCTTGGTTCTTTTAATCGGAGCTCTAGCAGCAACACCAACGTGGACCATGGTAGAGCATGACTTACAGAGCACTTCTCGCAGTGAGGTTGTTACGTCACAAAAAGAGTGGTCACAAACGTGGACCCAAGCTCCATTCGATTTTACATACACAAACTATCAACTAGTACTCGATAGAGATGTAATGTACACCGTCGGTCTCGATAATGGTCAAGAGAAAGTAAAGCCCGAACAACAGGCTCTTCTAGTAATCAACACCGAAGAACCTACCAACGTGAAAGTTTATAAATTCTCCTCGAGCTCACCAAAAACACCATCTTCTGGAAATGTACAACAACTACATTCTATTACAGTCAATCCAACATTACTACTCGAAAGTGGCAAGAAAATTGTTACTGGATGGCAAAACAAGTTAGACGAAGAAGGAAGATTTCGCAATTCTGGAATCTGCACCATTGACGTTACCAATGGAAACGTAGATTGGGCATTCGTACCCAGTGTCGCAACAACAAAAGATTTTGAAGTTGTAGATGACATTGTAGTCGTCGGCAACAATATGACACGTCAATTTGTGTTTAAATACACGGAGGGTAACGCAAGAAACTATAACCTCGTTGCCGTGAAAGAAGGTTCTTCCGGACAAGAAATGTGGAAACGTAGTGGAAGAACTGATTTTTTTGTCAAAACAATTCGCATGACACCACTTACTAGTAATAATTCTATTGTTTTAATTGAGCCAAATGATGTTCAAAGTCAAAGTAAAGCGCATATCACAAAGATTGACATGACGAGTGGAAAATCCATTTGGACAACGGACATGCCACATGGATTGGAGCTTTCAAGGTATGATACCAAAATCACTGTTGGTTTGGGACCTACTGCTAACATGCTTTTTACATCGGTACAAGCCGATTCGCTCATTCGTTATCTTCTTGCTTTTGATGTTGTTTCTGGAAAATTGTTATGGACTGGTCAATATCCATTGAGTTTACGAACTTATGGAGCAAATTGTGGACCTCTAGTGGTAAGTGCCGATGGCAAACGCTTGTATAGTGTCTGTTCTGAACGTATCCGTGCTAGTACTTATAACAAGAATACAGTTGCCTTTGATGCCACGACAGGTGCCAAGTTGTGGGTCAGTGAACAAATGCCAAGTTTAGGAAAGAAACTTTTACTCACTCAAGACGACAAACTAGTCGTGCTGATCAGTTTTGGGTATTTGATCATTGATGGTAAGACAGGAAAGATATTGCAAAGCGTTCCAAGTCAATTCACGTACGTGGCTGATGATCTATCGGCATTAGATTCTAGTGGAAAATTGTTCACATGTGGAATCAATTATAATGGTGTTAATGATGAACGATCATACCAATGTGATAAAAAATTATTAAAATAAGTTTTTATAAAACTTCAAAAAGGAGTCCAAACCTCAAGATCGCTATCTATGGGTAGTTTCATATTCTTGTCTTCACAAAGTTTGAAACGTACTTTTCTACAATTTCTAGGCCAATAAAACTGTTGTAGGTTGAGATAGATCGCACTAGCTTGTTAATGAGTAGCTAGTCGATCGTTGAAATACCAAAGTGGCGATAACAAGAGTTAAGCCCAGATCAAGACAAGATCACCTAAAGGCTGGGTCGCTGAATAGGGGATTTGGAGATAGGAACGTCAAGAATGTACGTTGTTTTTATTAATGGTGTATCGCTCAGATCTTGTTGCTAGGTAGTCATCTTGTCTGTACAGTAAATCGTTCCAACCATTTGGTAATGGACATTTGTTCACTGTGGCTATTTCCACGTTTCCTCGCACTAAATTCGAACTATAACTTATTGCCGGACGAGCAGGACTCTGCAAATTTTTAAACATTTGTCCGCAAATCTGACCCTCATGTGTTAAGAACATTCTGCCATTATTTGGTTCTCGCATATCGAAAAACAATCCTACTCTGTCGTTGTTTTTCACTTTGACAAACTTGAACTCGAGTGCGTCTGAAATACTATGTTGCGTCGCATACAGACTCATATTATTTACGTACATACTTTTGCCTTCCCCTTCGCCAATATGGCTTTTATAACTAAACGGCTCGTGCCCATCTACTACACCAAGGAGCATGTTTTGCATTTGATGAGTGTAAATCATTTCAAAGTGACCCGTACTTCCGGTGGCAACTATTTCATCTGTAAACACAGTAATCCAACCTTTCTTATTGAATTGCTTCAAACGGAGAGTAAAGTCGCAGAATGAACGAAGAGTGAAACGCTGCTTGAATGGTTCCGAAAGGGACCGAATGTCAAACGATAAACCATTAAACACAACGTCACCACTCACCAATGACTGTCTTGGTTGCATCGTACCTGCTACCTACCCAGAAAACACGATTCGCTCTTGTTGTAACGCTGACACACGAAAGGTGACATCTAAATCTTCTATGAAATTCACGTTAGGTGTACTGGCACCTCCTGACAGTTATGGTTTTGCTGAGGGGTGGAAGAAAGAAGAAAACATAGATGGCGTGCAAGTGAGCTTCCATGTTGTTCCCATTCCCAGTATGCAATTGCACATTTTTTTCTAACGGCTAGATGACAATCCAAAGACTAGAAAAAAGAATATCAAGAGCTCTGACGGGTTCATATTTCTATTCGCGTGCGACTTGCTAAAAACACTACAAGATACTATCGCGTACCACACAGATATTCGCATAGTCAAAAAATACGAAACAGG
>JAESGV010001080.1_pt1 | contig 11637 bp, 9 predicted proteins | sample 9269781 | NCBI WGS metagenome assembly JAESGV01 (sample SAMN15741586, study PRJNA653496) | algae metagenome | isolation source: Tildeniella torsiva UHER 1998/13D and co-occurring heterotrophs from... | place: Slovakia: Slovak Paradise National Park, Hrabusice, Kosice Region | collected 2000-01-01 | reverse complement strand
GACAAGGCTATACTTGACCGGTTTTTAATACAGAACAAAGTTTGGAAAATAATAAGTCCGGACACAAACATGGAACGAGCTTGGAAGTACCCTCCAGAACTGTTGAAAATGTCAACACTAGTGAATGAAGACAACCTCAAGAAATACTTATGGTCCCCAGACGCGCCAGAGTGGAGACTGCCAGGAATAGGGTTGTGCATAGAAGCACCGTGTGAGAACAAGAACTGCACTGCTTATTACCCGCATGTGAACAGTTTTGTGATTGTCCCTATAGGCTACGGAGAGTTTGACATAGATTATGACATACACAAATGCACTTGTCCGCTGTGTGACGAACGGGTCACACCTACAAAAATAACATTCAATAATTGTAACTGGAGTATAGACGGTATCACTAGTGAGGGAAAGACTATACATCAAGGATGGACAGATAATCAAGAAAACAACATTCTAGATACAGAGTGGAAGCGATTATCAATAGTTGCACTAAAACACTGGGAACAAGGCCAGTTTGTTTGCGGGTGTGAATTTTGCTCTGATGATATTACACCAGAAAAACCATGTACAACAAAATGCGGACATACGTTCCATGAAACGTGTTTATTCAACTGGAAAGAGTATCGAGACTATTGCCCAAAGTGTGGAGATCTTCTGTAAAAATTTTAACTGTAAATTATGGCTCTTGCATAGACCTGTCACTGTCTAACGAAATTTGTTGAAGACCTTTTCATGGCAGAAATACCACTAGACGTAATGCTGGTTTCGAAAACTAAACTCGTCTCAGACTACATAGAATGTGTAAATGAACTATCTTACAAGTTAGAAAGACAATTGCGTGTTCATTTCGAAGAACCTATTATGACGTCATTCGATAGAGATCATATCAAATGTAAAGTAGACCACGATGGAAATGGTGTATTATGTGTTGCACCACTACCCTTTTCCCCACACTATGGATTTATTTGTGGACACGACACACATCTATTATCTATTTGGAACAACAACTATGAACACGTTCGCAATGTTTATACAGCACGCAGAAAAGCACAACCTTCCGACTGTAGCGCCTGGTTACGCCACATTACTCGCGTAGAGCAGTTAAACAAAGACTTTGTGATATGTCAGTCCTCAAAGCAAATGTGGTTCATGAATATAACAACAAACAAACTTTGGCATACCATGGACACATACGCATCGTTCAAAATTCTCAATTCAACAAATATTGTTTTCACTTCATCAACAATCGACTTTTGCCGAATAACAATTCATGCACGTCGAAAACAAGGAATAGATGTCGAAATTGTTAAAAGCAAAAAATTACAAGGAGCCAATTCATTTGAAGCGGTATCGCCAGAGCATTTTGCCGTGCTAGCGCCCTCTGTCGGAGGACCTAAAATCATGTTGTACACCATCAAAGATTTGAAACTCAAGCGTGAGATTGATTTGGGTAAAAATTTTACTAGATACATTGGCGGATCTCTAAGAATGCTCTCATATAAACACAATCTGATAGCAAGTGCCACTAGTAAAATGACATCTGTTGTTGACATGAGTACTGGAAAAACGCTGTATGAAATAGAGCGTAAAGCGTCGGATTATAAACTAAAAGATTATTGCTTGACTAGCATTGGTGGATATTTATTATTGAAATGTGGTAGACATATAGTTGGGCTTGACCAAATTACAGGAAAGAAGATTTTTGAGAAATTTATACCAGATTTGATTTCGTTCACGGTACTGGAGAATAGTATTGCAGTAATACATGGTGATGTTTATTTTGGAAAGTTATCAATCTATCCTTTACAGATCACTGTTGGATATTCCAATTATCAACGATTTTTATTCGAAAATAAAAGTTACTATGATATTAGCATAGTTTGATAAAGAACTTGAATTTTACTTGTTTGTTGTCTTTTGGATGACAGGTGGCGAGTGGCGAACTGATAGAGCTCAGCAACCGTCACTGTCACACTCCTTTTCAAATACAAACAATCGATATGTACAACCCTGATTACGTTGCAAAAGAGTTTCCTGAAGAGCAAGGTACACGCAATTTTCAAATAGTTACGTACATAGACGAGAAACTATTCGTTCGCGTACCACTAGGAAATTCTGTGCAAACTATTGGAGATTTGAAACGATTCGTTGCCACTCAACTTAACCGAGATGTAGAATCACTAAAATTAGTTGTACAAGCCAAAGAACGTGAAGAACATGAGTTGATTCTGTCGTACCCAGGTACGGGCTGGATGACAAAAGTTTTACCAAACTACGTACCAAAGACGCAACCTAGCACCCCACACTATAGCCCACCTACGCCAAACTCACCAACAGAAACCTTTCCAACTGAAAAATATGAAATTATTAACGGACAAAACATGCAATACAACGTTTTGGGCATGCTGCATACATCAGAAAAAAAGCACGTAACTTTGCTAAAGTGTGAGTCGCGCACGAATGGACGTTTATATGTACTCAAACTCTACAACATTATCGAAAACCAATTAGAAAGCATGAATGTCCTGCAACACTGGGAAAAGATGCGCAAAATCACTTCGGAGCGATTAGTAGTACTCGTGGAAACGTTCCGCTTTGTTAATCAAAAATATGGAGACTGCCTCGTCACAGTCACTCCGCTGTACGATAATGGAGATCTGCAAAAGTTTATCGACACTGCAAAAGTGGAGGAAATGCCCTTCCCAGAGATGGACGTTCTCCGTATGCTTCATCAAATCTCTACAGGACTAGACGCTATGCATGCACAACAATTCGTGCACTTGGATCTATCACCAGATGACATTCTCGTTTCAAAAACTTTTGATCTCGTTATTGGCGATTTCGGCCTATGCGAACAAGTCAATAATATTGAAAAAATCGATCTCGTACAGAACATGTACCAATCACCAGAAATGATACAACACCAAACGTACGATTGGCACACCGATATTTTTTCACTTGGCTGTATCTTTTTCGAGTTGATGACGTTCAAAAAGAAATTCATTGCAAGTGAGATGCGTCGCATTGTCAAGGAGCACAAAGATCTAGCCACGTACATGCGAGAAATACACATGACGATCAATGGATGTGGTTATTCCGAAGAATTAGCAACACTTGTTTGCCGCATGTTAAGTTACGATCCACAATTGCGACCTTCATGCCGAGATATTTTAAATTTTAATTTTTTCATTCCAAAACCAAGTTTCGGGTACGAGAAACTCACCAGTCCCACATCGCAAAAAGAGACCGACAACGTAGAAAAAATGTTACACAAATTGGAACGTGTTGAAAAAAGTTTGGATATCTTGATGCAAGAGAAACGTGAACGTGACATCAAAGCGTTGGAACAACAACACATTTACGAAAACACAAAACTATTTTCATTTTACTCGCAATTACAAGGTAAAATTAACAAACTTTATGCTGTTTGCTGTAACATTTCTACGGGAATGGTTGTCAAGCAGGAACATAAAAATACGTCACGGCTAAAGACAGCCGGTGATGGTTTAGAGTTGGCCATTACACTCGCGGGAACTGCAATTGATTTTGTTGTTCCTGGTGTCGGCACTGCTATGAAATATGTCGGTAAAGGTGCAAACATTGCTATGAAAGCAACTGCGATGGTTAATGAAGAAAGAGAAATCACAAAGATCAAACGATTTGCCGACATGTTCATGGGAATCACCGAATTTGAACAAGTGTCAAAAACTGTTGCAACTATACTCACACGCTACTATGAAACACAAATTCAACAATTAACGACTAAAATGAAAATTCAACAAAAGAAGGGTGTCGTTTCCAAAGTCAAAGGTTGGCTGAACAAAATTGATTTGTCGGATGATTATGCCAATGGAGGTGCCGAAGATTTAGCCGAATTTGCAGTTGCGAAAATAGTAGATGCTCTGCGGGAAGGTCACATTTGTCCTGAGAATACAAGTCATCAACAAAGAATTGAGTCAATGGCAATGCAAATGGTAGAAGCAGTTTGCAGACCAAAACCAAAACTTTTGAAACCACTACTAGAAGATAAGCAAAAGCTAGAAAGAGAAGTTGCGGACAAGAATTGGACTTTTGAATTGTTTGCTCAATGTGGAGTGGAACTTGAAGATGGCAGAAGATTCAAAGGCAGAGAAAAAGGTACATGTTGTCAAATGACTAGTAGATATGGATTTAGACAAGGAACCATGGATGATGTCATTCAATTGGAACTGTTAGAAATAAAATAGTGTCTAAACTGATCTTTTATGTACAAAAAACTAAGATCTCGCCTTCGTGCAAGGCTGTGGCGTGCTGTGAAGCCAAATAAATACAGAGGAGTCAACCATAGCTTGTCAAACGTCTTAAGCAAACAATCTGTGAAGAACTAATGACATTCAACCCATACGTGACAAAAGACTCAGTTCTACAAGAGAAAGAGTTTGTTTACCCACGCAAACTCCTTGTCGTAGCGAACACAATCGACAAGAACTTCCTCAAAGTACCACTAAATCGCGATATGCAAACAGTTGCCAATTTGAAAGCATTTGCTATCAAACATTTAGGACTCGAAAATCGTCCCTTCTTACTTCACTTTGGTAGAAAAGTACTAGACGAAAATACCGACAAAGACCAACTAGACAAGTATTTGATTCACAACAAACAATGGGCTATCGTAGCACCTAAAACTAAGGGTCTTACACGAGCAATTAACTTCACAAATATGGAGAAGAACAAAACAATAGAATTCTCCCAGGCGTCGGATGTACCAAGGTGGAGATACGCAGCAAAAGGGTTGTGCATTGAGGGGCCATGCATGAATCCAACATGCGAAGCGTTCTACACAAAAACAAATTCTCTTGTTATCATGCCACAAGGTTTCGGCGATTTTGACATGTTGTACGATTCGGACAAGTGCAAATGCACTCTTTGCCAAAATGCTGTTGCTCCAAAGACATGCGCTTTCAATAACTGTAAATGGAGTTTTACCGGTGTTCGCAGTGGTACTAGTTGCACACCAGTCGTTGGAGATTGGAAAGAAGTCGGAAACCAGTACTTGCGTTTCTCTGATTCCGAGTCTGACCAAAGCTCATGGGGTCGTTTGGTATTATTTACCAAGACATTGGAAGAGCCAGAAGATGATGCCGCGATTTGTAATTTGTGCTTAGATGATTTCTCTACTGGCAAGAAAAAGAAAACCAAATGTGGATGCGCGTTCCATGAAAACTGTTTGTCTGATTGGAAGGCAAGTAACGATTGTTGCCCAGTTTGCAGAGCCAAATTTAATCCAGCACCAGTTAATACAACTGGAGTCACAATATAATAAAATTATATTCCGTGCACAGTTAGTTTTTGTTTTCATTGAACTTTACACTGGTCAACTGTAAAGCAAAACTAACAAGATGAGAAGATAGTAAGTAATGAAAAGATTATTTTACTAGTATGAAACTTAGAGAGCTAGAGCAACTAATGCTACAACGGCGAAAGAGCCGAACAAAACTACTTGTGGAGCTGAGCTGGCCTTAGCTTGGTTTTCACCTGATTGGTTAACTCCTGGAGCGTTGGTTTCGGTTGGTACGCAATTACGTCTCTTGTTACCAGTGCAGACTTCAACTGGAGCTTCAGAGGTTGGAGCAACAGTTGTTTCTGGGACACAGTTACGTCTCTTTGAGCCAGTGCAGACCTCTACTGGTGCTTCTGTGGTTGGAGCAACGGTGGTTGTTGTGGTAGTGGCAGGAACGCAGTTACGTCTCTTTGAGCCGGTACATACTTCAACTGGAGCTTCAGTGGTGGTTGGTGCAACAGTGGTAGTTGTGGTAGTAGCTGGGATGCAGTTGCGTCTCTTGGTTCCGGTGCATACCTCGACTGGAGCTTCGGTAGTTGTAGTGGTTGGAGCTACAGTGGTGGTAGTAGTGGTAGCTGGAACACAGTTACGTCTCTTTGAGCCAGTGCAAATTTCAACTGGTGCTTCGGTAGTAGTGGTAGTGGCAGCAACTGTAGTGCCGGTTCTGCGCATGGATACCTTGCTAGCAGAGGCAGCTACGATGAATAATGCTACGAATAAAGCGAATGTGATGATTCTCATGTTGTTGTTGTGTTTGTTTTGTTTTGTTATGCAAGCTAGCCACAGCTCTGCAGTATTTATTTGGGAATTCATGTTAGCTAACTAACATTTTAGGAAATTACAAATGAGTGGACTACCGAAAAAAGATAATCAGAAATGAGTTAAAATAGGTTTTATTCACTTATTTCACGAGCGATGCCATGGTTAGTAAGTTCTTCTTGTTGTAATTTTCAATCACATTTTACTAATGAATATTATTCTTTTGGTTCTTCTGTATATCACTGTATCATACTTAGTCTTTCCAAAAAGCATGGGTAATCAATCTCAGATTTTATAAATTGTAAAACACAATTTGAAAACAAACATGACAACATCACGCAACGCTACCGTCACACCAACAGTATCATTTATCTTCACACAATGCACCACATTCGAGCACGACTCACTTCATACCTACACAAACCGATTAAAAGCAAAATTACGCAGAAACAAACGTTGGAGTGGAAATGTTGCATGTGTTCTTGAAAACAATCGTCAAGCACTCTCTCTTCGCAATCTATTCACCGGTGACAATCTTCACACTCACGTTTTCGAACAAGCAATAGTATCTGTGACACAACTAAAAAACTATCTTATTATCGCCACAGACACAATGATATTCTCACTAGATCTATTAACCAAGGAAGTAAAACTATTAAATAATGATACAGAACAAATCTTCAGGTGTGTTAAATTGCCAAACGATAGCATACTGGTATTTTTTGATACGTTCGGCGGATACATGATAGAAAAAGATTTATCCACAATCAGACCAATCGAGAGTAGTGATTTTGTAGGTAGTATACTACCAATGACAAATGGGAAAATTGCAGTTCGATCCTCAGGTTTTTTTGACGAACAAGATATGATATACATTTGGGATAGTCAATTTGTAAAAAGAGATTTGTTAATTGAGCCAAAACAAGCATATGGAGAACTTATAGAGTTGTATCCTAACGTACTATGTTCTCTTGGTGAAGATGCAATTTACATGGTGAACACTGTGGATGGGACGAGTCAAGTTTACAAGGAATTTGGGAAACTGACGAACTTGACAAAAATCAAAGATGGCAAGTTTTTGGTATACGATATGGCATCTCAACAGGTTCGTTTCTATATTGATTGCAAGATGCAATACTATTTGTCAGCGTTTGTAAACAAGGTTCTTGGTGTTGTTGAGCCTGATGTCGTTGCGTGGCAATTTGGTAGTTTTGTGACGTTGTTTGACGTTGAGAATCGATGTGAGCTTGGAAAACACAGTTGCAAAGATAATATTTTGTGCATCATTAAAGATGAAGTTTGAGCAAGATTTCCAAGTTGTAACCGTAAAAGTCGGCTTTGCAAACAATGTTGAAACAACGTAACTCCAACATCACACCAACTATATCGTTTACATTCGCAAAAAACACCAACAATAATGACACAATACAAACACACGCACTTCGTCTAAAATCGAAACTGTCCAGAAAACGAGGTTGGAACGGAAATGTTGCATGTGCGCGTACTTTCGACCGCTACACACTCGATATTTATAACATTTTTACTGGGATTAAGCGCTCCACTTACACTTTTCCACATACAATAAAAAGTGTAGTTCAGCACAATAAGTACTTACTATTAGTTACAGCTACGACTATATTCGCAATAGACTTGGTCACGAACTCACAAAAACTAATAAGAGGTGACGAGGAAGAAGATGTATCTTTATGCGTGTCGCTGCGTAACGATCGAGTTCTTATGCACCATGATTTTATTGACGGTTTCATTTTAGAACAAGATTTAACGAAAAGCACACCTGTAAAGGGCCAAGCGCTCGTTCGTAGTGTTGTAGAATTGCAAAATGGAAATATAGCGATACGAACGTCAGAACTATTTGACGATCAAGATACTATTTACGTCTTGGACAATAAGTTTGACAAACGATTCGTTACATTTGTGCCAAAGAATATGTATGGATCGCTAATAGAAATTTATCCCAATGTATTATGCTTCGCTGGCGATGGATTTCACACGTTTGATACTATTAGTAAAAAAAGTGAAAGATACGAAGGGCATAGTGGAGGGTATTTCCACATGACCAGAATCAGAGATGGAATGTTCATTGTGTGTTCTAACGAGAAGCATGTTCTTTTGATATACGACAACTTTCAGTTGCTAGAGACCATACCAGTGCAAAGTGTCAACAAGTTGGCTTTGGTGGATTCAAACGTTGTATTGTGGCAGTGGGGAAAGTTTGTAACGTTGTATGATGTTAACAAACGAACTGAGATAGGCACGTATGACTGTAAGGAATATTTCATGTGTATTGTGAACGAATGGTAAAAATGTTTCTTGTCAAAATCTTAGCTATAAATGGGTCAAATTGTTTGTAACTACACCACTAGAACATGCGCTCGAGCCCAATACTACCATTCAGCTCCATGTTAGTTTAGCCAGGTGTAATAGGATGGGCGTTCTCTTACGAGGTTACGTTATTTGATGAAAGTCCAGAAATCTGTGCTTCAACAGAATTAAAAAACTTAAGGTTCATTTCATGCAATTTAACTTGAGCAAGTCCACGCATTCTTTGTAGCGGCCTGTTTCTCGCTTTAATAAGGGGAATTATTACAATATCGCGGAGGTGTGGTCCGATCCGACATAAAAGCGATGCACCAAAAACCTGGTTCCCGAAACACAAAACATGACAAAAGCTCTAGTATTAAAAGAAGCACACGGTGACCTCGTTATTCAAGACGCACAACAATACAAACCACAAGAAGGTGAACTCTTAATCGAAAACGTAGCTATCGCACAAAACCCAGTAGATTGGAAACAAAGAGGTACATTCGCCATGATAAAACTAACAAAGTAGACTACGGATTTTTCATCTCAACATACCCTCACATTTTGGGTGTAGATGTAGCAGGCGTAGTCGCCGAAGTCGGACAAGGAGTAACAAACTTTAAAAAAGGTGACCGCGTTGTTACCATGTTGCACATTGCAAAGAACCACTCTACTGGCGCATACCAAACCTATTCCATTGCAACAGCCGATCAAACTGCTAAAATTCCAGACAACATCACCTTTGAACAAGCAGCTACTCTGCCGCTCGGTCTAATCACCGTGGTAGTTGGATTTAAAGATTTAGACATTGCCGAAAAGAAAGTTGATGGAGAACCTATTCTCGTCTGGGGTGGTTCCAGCTCTGTCGGCGCTTATGCAATACAATACGCCAAGTTGTTAGGATATACTGTACTTACTACTGCATCACCACACAATTTTGAATATGTCAAGTCACTTGGCGCTGACCAAGTTTTCGACCACAGAGACGCCAATGTTGTAGAAAACATACGCAATGCAACAAATGGAAAACTGAAACTTGTTTACGATGCTATTAGCGCAAATGGAACTACTACCACTGCTTCACAAACTCTATCCTCGGAAGGCGGTAAAGTTCTCGTTGTACTAAACGTGAATGAGAAATTCCCAGAAAATGTTTCGATTATTAGGACATTCGCAGCTGATACCCACACGGACAAGGCAAGAGATCTTGGAAAACGCACTTGGGCAAGTGTAGAAGAATGGTTACGCTCAGGACTCATCAAACCAAACCCAGTAAAAATCGTAGAAAATGGACTGCTTGGAGTTGAACACGGTTTTGCACTACAAAAGCAAGGAAAAGTATCTGGTGAGAAACTTGTTTATCGTATCAAAGATACACCATCACTGTAAAATGTCAAAATTAAAAAATGTTCCAGACGTTAAAGTGGTAGATTTAGCTGAGACCGAATCCTCAACGTTGTCGGATCTAAAAACAGGAATATTCTTGCAACTTTTGACAGTAACGTGGATATTTGAGGATTGCATCTTTTTTTAGAACAAATCAAATTATTTTTCGCACGCACACTTTATTAAAAGCTCAAATTTTGGGATCTAAACCAACAAATCAGAGAAAACAAAAACACAACGATATGACTTCTGTAATGAACCCAGCAGTATACAACAATAACAACCTCGGTGGTGTACAAAAAGTACTAAGCCCTGGAGCAAATGTTATTACGCAAACTACCATTACTCAAACAGCAGCACCTGCTATCGTACCAGAGAGCAAGGGCTTCCAAGCATTTTCATCAACTTTTGGCGCCCTTTCCGGACTCGGATGGTGGTTGGGATCTTGCCTCACATTGACCGCGATGGCACTCGCCCTTCGTGATTCATCTTTCTATTATACACAAATTGGAGGCTTGCTCGTAGCAGGTTTCTCATTATGGTTCATCGCTTCACTTTTGAACTGGGTACCAAACTTTGGTGGTTTTGCCAAGACTGGCCCCAACGGTGCCAGAGATGGTTACCACATCTTTAACATTTTTGCCAACTTGCTCATCGCTGCAGGTATGATTCTACTCATTGCCGGAGCTGGCTGCTGGCTAAGCGGCTTCAATCAACCAAGATATTCCGGAACGATTTTGTGGATCATCGGTAGCGGCTTATGGCTCGGTGGTCTACTCATCCGTGATTTCGGTCTCCGTTATGATGCCATGAGAACCTACAAGGACTACCCAGTTGTTGCCAATGCCACCAACGATCCAAACTATAACACTTTAAGAAAACAAAGAGGTGGTATGATCAGCTCCCTATGGGGTAACGCTTTGGCCACTGATATGTACTTGATCGCCGCTACTTTGTTCGTTGTCGGCTCCATCTTCTGGCTCGCAAGAAACAACAACTATGAACTCAATGGATACACTGCTGGCAAATTTGAAAACGCTGCTTCCATCCTTTGGATTGTCGGCTCCGGTATTGTATTCTTCGCTGCTATTGCACACTGTGTTGCTCGTCGTTAAATCGATTGGTAACTGTACAAATAAATTAACATTTCGAACGCATACATGAAGTCTTGTATTGATACTACCAGTTGCGCGCTAGAATCAGCTTAGTACTTTTTCTCAACGACTAGCTACCTGCTAATTTTAGGTTTTACTGTGCTGTACTGATCTATATGAACGAGATGAAAGTCTTACTGCTCATAGCTATGCTTGGTATCTCATTAGTGTACACTTATGATTGCAACTCATGCCTAGAAAATTGCGACCATTTAGATCGCAGAGGACCGATGTACTACAAATGCACGAGAAGATGTGTGGAGCATCCAATTTATCAAAATCTATGCCTTGGAAATGTTATGAGCGATCCAATAGTTCCCTGCAAAGACTGCAAAGAAGAATGCGAAAGAATGTTTGACACAAACATGATGAATGCACAAGTATGTACTAAGGAGTGCCTTCAGGTCTGCACTAAGAAAACTTTAGCTAATATTCTGGAATATTTAGAGTAACATAGTCTTCATAAAATAAGTTTTCAAAAAAAGCGCTAAACAGTTTTGTAATATTTGACAGGAGACAAGCACTAAACAAGCCACAAAAACATCGTGAACGGTCATGTCTCTTCTCTGTATGCTAGGGCTGGACAATAAAAAGTCCATGAAGCCAATGAAAGACTTTAAACGTTCGACAGCGCAGTCCCTTCACAAACAAGCCTCTGCTACGTTAGGAACAGAAGATTTGGAAAGTTGCGTCAAGCTC
>JAESGV010001078.1_pt1 | contig 11641 bp, 10 predicted proteins | sample 9269781 | NCBI WGS metagenome assembly JAESGV01 (sample SAMN15741586, study PRJNA653496) | algae metagenome | isolation source: Tildeniella torsiva UHER 1998/13D and co-occurring heterotrophs from... | place: Slovakia: Slovak Paradise National Park, Hrabusice, Kosice Region | collected 2000-01-01 | reverse complement strand
AACAAATGGATGACCACGTTGATCGGTGGCATTTTGGGAGATTTGCAACGTTCAGGAATGATAGAATTCGACAAGGAAGATAACAACAAGTTGAGCGCAACAGCATTGGCAACAGTAGCAAGTTACTATTACATGAACTACCGCTCTGCTGCAGAGTTTAACAAACGAGTAACAGAAAAGAGTGATCACAAACACTTGTTACAACTCGTTTCCGAAGCAAGAGAATTCGAAGAGTTACCAGTAAGACACAACGAAGACAAATTGAACAAGAGTTTATCCGAAAACGTTCCACTAGGCTCTTTCTCAAGCGATTTTGAAAGTCCACATGTGAAAACATATTTGCTTCTACAAGCACATTTGTCACGTGTGAAATTACCAATAGCCGATTATTTAACCGATTTGAAAACTATTTTGGATCAAACAATTCGTGTTATTCAATCATTTATTGATATCACAGCAGAGAAGGGATATTTGGATGCTGTTCTAAACATGATGAACTTGATGCAAATGATTATGCAAGGACAGTGGCATTCTGACAACGCGTTACTGATGCTACCATACATGGATGCCAATAACGTCGAATCTTTGAAGAGACAGGGAATTAAGTATCTGCCACAACTCATCGAAATGAACAAAGAAAAGGGAATTGCTTTAGTAACCAAATCATGTGGTTTAAGACCATACCAAGCAGAACAATTGTGGAAGGTTGTCGAAACTATGCCAATTGTAGATGTTATTATTGGAAAAGAGTTCAAACGTGAAGAGGGAGCATTGACTATTCCAATTGTTTTGAAAGATCACCGAAAAGGTTCACCAAAACCATACACACCACGTTTCCCCAAACCAAAAGATGAAGGGTGGTGGATAATTATTGGAGATTTGGCCAAACAAGAGTTGATGGCCATGCGTAGAGTTAAAATCAAGAGAGAGTCAAAGATTGAGTTGATCGTGCCGGATATCAAGGACACAACATTGACTGTCTTTTTACTCAGTGATTGTTACTTGGGAATTGACCAACAATACGACTTTAAAGTTTAATTATATTTACAGTTTTCTTATCTTCCAGTCTTGAAGTTGACCACGCAATACATTATGAAGGAACAAACCAATCATGCTAACTGGCCAATTTTTGAGCGGACAGTAACTGAAGATTTAAAACAAGGGATTATGAATAGTGCATTTGTATACATAAGAGGTCATCGACGAGTTGGAAAAGCGTTTTTGACGCGTACTATCCTCGAAAACCAACACAAAAAGTTCCTACTCTTTTGTTTGAACGTAACCCACGACACGTTTGATAACGCGTTAAGTAGAGAAACAAAAAGAATTTTAGATAAGACACTTGATGATTATACACATGCATAATTAATTTATGAAGTAGTGAAATACGGTTACTACGTTTACTTTGACGAGATGCAACGCGCAAATGAATCATTCCAACAACATTTGCAAGAAGCAGTTGATAACCTAACATACGACATAATTCATAGAAGAGATGAAGGCTATGGTAGTATTATCTTATCTGGATCGCTTCCTGGTGTCATTGAGAATTTATTGACTGATCCCACCAAACCGTTATACAATCGCGGATACTACATTGTTAGAATGAAACCATTCAACTTTCAAGAACTCGACAACGTTTTTACTCATTTTGGAATTGATGATTACTTGCAACGATTGACGTTATACACTGTATGTTATGGTTATCCCGAGTCTTACAAATGTCTTTTTCAAGATGGACTGCTTGTTCCCATGGAGTCAAACCGATTCTTGGAAGAACTTTACGAGAAAAATCGCAATGGAACATCACAGATTGGAAAATTGTTTGCAAGTTCTTTGGAATACTACACAAACGAGATATCTGAAAACGTAATAGAAATTTTGAATGCTATTGAACAAGGAAAAACCAAAAAAGAACAACTCAAAAAGATGAGCAAATTGGAAAATAAAGATAGAGTACTCAAAATACTCTCAGAATGTGAAATGATTGCAATTTCGTGTGGAATTATGAACAGGAACAAAACTAAGTGGATAATATCAGACCCTGCACTTCGATTTACACTTTTATGGAGAGGTATTACAAGCAAAGAGGAGTTTGTCAAAAAATGCTGTCATATACAAGGACAAGTGTTCGAAGAGGTCATCAAATCTATGATTGAAGAGAGATATTTTGCGGATATTCCTGTATTGCCATGCTTTGAAAAACCAAATTTTCCATACATCAAAAGAGGAGAATGGTACGATTTCAAGGATGCAGAGATAGACATCATCTGTATTATGCCAACTATCAAAACTACGATACTCGGTGCATGTAGAAGCACTTCAAAATTGGATATTAGCAATCACTGGAGTCACATTAGCACAGCGTACAAGCAAATGGATAAGAAGATACGAGACGAAGTGTTTGGAAGTAATGCGTTGTATGCAGTGTACTTTACACCAGTAGAGATTGACGAAACAGCAAAGAGTGAGTTGTTAGCTCATTCGCAACAAATCGCAAAAGAACATGGGTTTGTGGACACCAGGCATTTTGTTTACTGTTTGAAAGATCTATGGCATGACTTACATGTTGATCCACCAAAGGCGTACATAGTAGCAGAGCTCTACCCAGTCGTAGAGAAAATTCAAAGTGTTCAACCATACGTACACTACCTAACAGCTTCTGTTGCAATACTAGCTATTGTAGCAACAGTATTTACGTGTTGGCAACGCAAGTAAAAATTGCAACAATGATTTTAAATTTCAATTATTTTAATATTTACAAGTTTGTTTACACATCATTTTGTTCAACTGGAAACATGTTTGTTGCGTCAAGTTTGCTCATCTTATCTTCTTCCTTCTTCTTATCTCTGCGTCTCTTGAGCACAACTAGAACAATAATAATTATGATCCAGATGATGCAGCAACAGCAGCAACAACAAATGAATAGTGGAAGCAAGAAGAACAACCACCATAAACCTGCGCCTGCCGCTGCAACTGGAGCTACAACAGATGCTGTACGAACGGAGACATCGCCAAACGCACTGCAATAGCAAGTTACTTGAGTTGTAGTTACATTCATAGAGAAGCATCCTTTAGTGTCCCATGCAGTAGTGTTCCACATTTGACAGTCGTATGATGAGTTGGTTTGGTAGTTTCCTGGTACGACAACTTGTACGTACTTGCCTGCTGGTACTGATACCTTGAGTGGCGTTCCACTAGAATCAGTTGCATATGCGCCAACAACAGTTGATATCAAAGTTGATGGAGTTGACAGCGAAGAGCGATGTGGATCATAATTATAATGCACAACACTTACGACTACACTGTTATCACTGGATAATTGGCGACCTGAACCAACAGATATCGAGTCGAGTGATAGTGCTGCTTCACCGAACGTCTTTGGACATGAAAATCCATCAGAGGAAAATTGCGCACGTGTACCAAGTGTTGTCTTTTGTACAGTAATACCAATGGCATCCTTGTGGACAGTTGATGAACGTTCACCAACTACAAGATTGTTTCCAACCTTGGCAGTGTACAATGGTAAAATGTTGTTTTGAATGTAAACCATGGCTGTCTGGTCAACTGATCCACCTGACTTTAAATAGTTCTTGTTGATTACAGCGTTAATGAGTGCAGTGGTATCATCAGCAGCTTGTGTGCTCAACATGGATACCTTGGACAATAGTCTGCTAATAGTGTTCAATAGCAACAAGTACAACGTATCATCCATCTCATCAAACACAGTTGCGCTGCGTGAGAGTGTAGAAATGTACATATTCGTGATGCTATCGGTGACAGTTCCACTCAATACGTTTGCAGATACCAAGAATGCAGATAACAGTTGTTCTCTTGCTACTTGCTTGGCTTCGTACACGGTAGAGTTGACTGAACAATCAACACCATTCCATCCATCAGGGCAGATGCAAACACCACTTGCTGTATCAGCCTTTCCATTGGCACATGGAATGTTACACTTTGGTGCTCTTTCTCCAGCGAGTGCAGACAAGATAGCTACTGTTCTTTGCACAGCTGAGCCAACATTTGTGGTTGCAACTATTGTACCCGTGGAGTCACCAAAAGTAGTATTGATCAACGTCTGCCAGCCAGTGATGTCACCAGAGTCAATTGCGAATGGAGAAACTACGACTGTAGTAGTTGCTCTTGATTCTGCTCCGTTTACATCAGCAGCGTAGCAAACCAAAGTCAATGGGTTACCTGCAGGTAAAACAACGTTTGCGAACGTATCAGTACTATAGTCAGTAAGTTGTACTTCACTACCACTTGATGGATCAACGTATGAGAAGCGATACTTGAGTGCACCAAAAGATACAAAGTTGGAAGCAGTCGCTACAAATGTAGTTTGCAATGCAGTACCACTAGATGGACTGACTGCTACTGAACCAACAGTTGGTGGAATAGCGCATGTAAAAGTAACATATGCAGTAGTGTACACGTTACCATTTCCATCACTGAGTGTCAACATGAGAGTGTAGGTAACACCTTGAGTCAAAACACCTGGTGCAATGACAATTGATTCCATATTTGTACTCGTACGTAGTGTATTGTTATTAAATTCAAAGTATCCACTTTGACCAACTGAAGGTTGTACTAGCCGCCATTGCTTCACTGGATCGTTTCCGCTTCCTGACAAACGAACAATTGTTGCAGTGATAGTAAGTTTGTTTGCTCCATTGACGTATGCAGGAATAGGAAGAATAGTGACGTTGAATTCAGATGGTGATGATGTTGTGATTGGGCCTAAAGTTGGCATTGCTGTTGGAACACCAGTTGATGATGTTGGTGCAATAGTAGTACCTGGAGCTGCTGATAAAGTATCAGTTGGCGTGTTGGTTGGAGTATCAGATGGAGTGTCAGTAGGAGTTGATGTCGGTGTATCAGAGGTTGTTGGTGAATCAGTAGTGGTGGGCGATGCAGTAGTTGGAGCATCAGTAGTTGGGGCATCAGTGGTTGATGGCGTAGCAGTTGTTGGTGCTGACGTGGATGGTACAGTGGTGGTTATTGGTATAACAGTGGTTGGAGCATAAGTGGTGGTTGGAACAACAGTAGGTGAGCCAGTGTTCGTTGGAGCTTGAGTTGTTGTAGGTACAGATGTAGTAGCAGGAGCAATGGTTGGAGTTACTGTTGTAGTGGGTTCAAAAGTTGTGGTGGAGGGTGTAGAACTTGGTGCTGAAGAAGTAGTGGATGTTGGTGCTATTGTTGGCGTTGCAGTGCTAGTTGGTGCTGTAGTTGTAGGTGCTATACTTGTGGTAGGTTGAGATGTAGTTGGTGCTGTAGTTGTAGATGGAGTTGCAGTGGTAGGTGCAGGAGTAGTAGTATCAGTAACAGTAGTAGTTGGAACAGCAGTAGTGGCAGGTGTTGTGGTTGCTGGAGCAGTGGTAGTAGTTGGTGCACTAGTAGTGGTTACAACATTTGTGGTAGTTGGGGCAGGCGTAGTGCTTGGCGCGCTAGTGGTAGTTGTAGGAACAGCTGTGGTCGGTGCTGCAGTGGTAGGTACAGAAGTAGTTGTTACTGCGGCAGTAGTGGTTGGACTTGCTGTGTTAGTTGTGGGAGCACCTGAAGTGGTTGGCAATGCTGTCGTTGTTGTTAGTGCAGCTGTGGTAGTTGGCGCAACAGTAGTGGTTGGTGCTGAAGTTGTAGTTGGTGTTGCTGTAGTAGTGGGTGCACTAGTTGTAGTTGGTGCTTTGGTAGTAGTTGGCGCTGCAGTGGTAGTTGGTGCTGCGGTAGTTGTAGTTGATGCTAGAGTTGTGGTTGGAGTAGCAGTAGTTGTTGGTGCTGGTGTGGTTGGTGTAGCAGTTGTGGTTGGAGTTGGAGTAGCAGTAGTTGGTGCAGCAGTGGTTGTTGTTGGTGCTGTGGTAGTAGTTGCTGCTGCTGATGTTGTTGGCGCAGTAGTGGGAGCAACAGTTGTTGTTGATACTGCAGTAGTAGTTGGCGCTGAAGTTGTCGTTGGTGCTGCGGTAGTTGTAGTGGGAGCAACTGTTGTCGTTGGTGCCACTGATGTAGTTGCAGCGACAGTTGTTGTTGGCGCTGCTGTCGTAGTAGGTGCTACTGTTGATGTAGTTGGCATTGTGGTGCTTGTAGGATTGGCTGTAGGAGTAGGGGTTGCAGTTGTTGGTGCAGCTGTAGAAGTCACTGGCCCTGCCGTTGTAGTCGGTAGTACAGTGGTTGTAGGTGATAGAGTTGTAGTTGGCGCAACGGAAGTGGTTGGTAATGCTGTCATAGTAGGAGTAGTTGTTGTTGGGGCATTTGTCGTTGGTGCCACTGTAGTGGGAACTGCCGTGGTGGTTGGTACAGGCGTACCTGTTGTAGGGACAGGTGTGGTTGGAACAGAAGTAGTAGGAGAAACTGTTGAGCTGTTTGGCGCGGCAGTAGTCGGAACATCTGTTGATGTAGTCGATACTGCTGTTGTAGTAGGAGCTATTGTGGTTGAAGTAGTGAGTGCTACTGTTGTCGTAGTTGGTATTGTGGTGCTAGTTGGTGTAGCAGTGGTTGTAGGATTGGCTGTAGTTGTTGTAGGTACTGCAGTTGTGATTGGTGCCGCAGTTGATGGAGTTTGAGTTGTTGGTGAAGAGGTAGTGGTCGTGGGTGGAACTGTAGTTGTAGGCGCTGATGTGGTCGTGGGTGAGACCGTAGTTGTAGGCGAAGTAGTAGTTGGTGCAGCAGTTGTAGTTGGGGCATTGGTAGTAGTTGGTGCTGCACTGGTAGTTGGTGCTACAGTAGTGGTCGGTACACTGGTAGTAGTCGACGCTGCACTAGTAGTGGTTGGCACTGTTGTGGTTGGAGCTACAGTTGTACTCGCTGTTGGCGCAACGGTAGTTGTAGGCACTGCTGAGGTAGTTGGAACAGCAGTTGTGGTTGCAGCAAGTGTTGTACTAGGTGTTGAAGTTGTCGTTGGGGCTTTTGTTGTGGTTGGTGTTGCCGTTGTGGTGGGTGTTGCTGTTGTCGTAGGTGCACTAGTAGTTGGAGCTCTAGTTGTAGTGGCAGCTGCAGTAGTTGTTGGTGCTCTTGTTGTGGTAACAGTAGGCGTGGGAGTCGCAGTTGTAGTTGGTGCTATTGCTGGACAGCCACTAGTGGCCAAACCTCCTTTGATAGTTGGTAGACGGATCTTACAGAATATCGTTTGAGATGCAAGTGGATACACCCAAATCAACGATGTAGTATTACTCAAACCAGCGCTTATAGTGGTCCATGTGTTTTTACCATTGTTGGTACCAACAACTGTTGTTCCACTACCACACGACCCAGAAGCCATCCACGTTGCAGTTGGCATGCCTGCACAGTTGTATGGTGCCAATGAACAAGCACTGTCAGTACCCATACATGTCCAATTTGTACTTGTACTGAACGTTACTAGTGAATTATCCGTTTGATAAAACTTTACATCAGAACCAAATGCTCCTGGGTTACTAGCCGAGTATGTGCCTTGGTTCTGAATTGCAACGGTGACCCAATCTCCAGGAATAGCTGGGATAGCGTAAGTTTGTGAGACTTGCCAACCATTCCAGTTTGTGAATGTCGAGTTGATGCTTGTACCGTTAACCCAAACTCCGACAATCTAACAGTTAAATGTAATCTTGGGACTTACGATATTGTCTCCCATGATAGTGATGTTTGTTGGGAAGCCGTATTGAGCATACGCTGTGTGCGTTATGCATAGTGCGAATAATATAGACAAGATGATTCTTAGCATGTGTTTGTGTTTCCTAACGGTTTTTTGTGAGCTTGTGACTCTTGTTCGCGCACTTTAGTAGCTGCGTCAACTGTCAGTGGGTAAGTCATAAAACCGAGGATTTAGCTTTTACGAATCCGTTTGTCGCTTGACAAGCTCCATCGGTTTTCTTTAGTATGTCAGTAGGTCAGGAGTGTAAGTAAGAAACACAAAAAAGTGATATTGCAACTGAATATATCAACATAAGTTTCCATAGAGCGAATTGGACCCTTCGCGCGAATTACGCGTATCAAATTGAAAAGACACTCTTGAGTTCATTTTGGTACTGTGAGCTGCTACCAGCATAAAGAATCATGTGGTTGTGGTGTTTTTATGCTAAAGTCACTTTCTTTTCTCTAGGCACTTCTTTGGTCTCTTCATTTGAGAAAAATTTATAAATCTTGTGGAGTTTTTCGCGCTCAGTTCTCCTTAACGATGGACGACTTTCTGATAGTGCCTGAAGCAGAAATCGGCCAGGCAAATGAACTACATCCGAATTCTTTTCTTGTATTTCTGATTTTTGGGCAATGTTACGCTTATTTTGCAGCACACTTTCTGCTTGTTGTTGAATCTGCACAGAGAGCTCTTTATCTAATCTTTTTCCCTCAAACAGAATATTGTGCTTTGCCTCTGCCGTTTTTGTTGTAAATTGCTTTTCCAATGCACTCATTTGCTCATGCGCAGATAGCAACGTAGCCGAATAGACTAACGCTTGTAAATCTGCTCCAGTAAAATATTCTGTTTTGTCCGCCAACTCTTCAATCAACCGATCATCATCAAGATGTATTTGAGTCATATTTGCCATTAAAATCTGTTTTCTTTCTTCTCTATCAGGCATTGAACAGAACAAACTCTTATCAAGTCGACCAGGACGAAGCAACGCGACATCAATCATATCAGGTCTACTCGTTGCCGCAATAACGTAAACCATTCTATTCGCGTCACCTCTACCTTCTACACCATCAAGTTCACACAAGAGTTGATTCACAACTCGATCTGTGACGCCTGTTCCTTGGTCACTTGTTCCACGCTGTTGGGCTAATGCGTCAAACTCATCGAAAAAGACAACACAAGGAGCGATTGATTTTGCTTTTTGAAAGACATCACGAACAGCTTGTTCTGACGCACCAATGTACTTGTTTAACAACTCTGGACCTTTGACCATCAAAAACTTGACCTTTTCTGAAATAACATTCGCTAAACAGTTCACAATGTGTGTTTTGCCGCAACCTGGATATCCATAGAGTAACAATCCACTTCTCAAGTTGATTGGAGCTTTTTGGAACAGTGAGCCATACATGATTGGGAATTCTAGTGTTTCTACAAGTATGCGTTTCACCTCTTCGAGTCCACCGACGTCTTTCCATCCCATATCTTTTCTTGGTGGTTCGTATAGCTTCACTCCTTGAGCAAGTTGTGTTTTAAAGCCGTGTAGAGCCTTTTCGAATGATTGAGTACCCAACTGCTCATCACTTTGTAAAAAGTGTAAATGTAGTGTTCTTTGTACCAAATTATGTAAATCAGTTGGTGAGAACGAATCTGTCAACATGAGTAATCGATCGATTAAATTTTCTTGTACTGACACGTTCGCCTTCTTCAACAATAACAAAAGAATATCTCTTCTTTCGTCTTTTGTTGGTAAGTCTAGCGTGACTACCACACCATCACGATCGATTACATTGGATACATCTTTTCCTGTAATAATAGCAGTTACACCGTTCAACATGTCTTGTAGAACACTACGAAGAACTCGAACATTCCAATCAGGCATCATTTGTGCAGTTTCGTTGCTACCTTCTGTTGGTTCTGGTGGTACTAGTTGATCTAGGTCATCAAGTACGAGTACGGAAGGTTGATGCCACATAACTTCTTGTACGTACGATCGTATTTTGCTAACTACAGTATCTGTTCGTTCTCCAATAAGTGATGCGCATGCTACATGTACAGTGTCTAGAATGTTACTATTGAATGAAAATACTTACATAGTTGGCTATGTTGTGATAATTTGTAGGATGTGAACGTTTTTCCGTAACCACTGTTTCCTGTGATATAAACAATTCCTTCTTTTCGTATTCCTGAAGCTACTTCTCTCAACAATTTCAATGCTGGTGCGATTGTTTCTGTATTTGAGGAAGAAATCACTTGTACATCACTATATTGTTATAAATCGGCGAACAACATACCTTTCTCGTTGTTTGATTTCAATAGGAGTATCTTCTGCAAGTAAAGCTCTTTTCGATGCGTCTAGTATGGGACTATTTTCACTGAGTAAATACCAATTACTTTCGTCGTGTGTATATGTCGCAAATCCATTGTATGGGTTCTCAATAGCTGGTGATTGATTTACACGTAAAAGATACTTGTTTCCCTCAAGTAGTACTACTGAATTCGATGCTAATGGTACCTCTGCTCCGTTATGATTCGATATCCATTCTACAATGTTAGTCTGAACGTTGTGAAAATACCTTTTAGTAAGATCGATGCATGAGTTGCGTCTAAATCTGATTTCTCTATCGTGGTTTCCGATTTTATCGGTATTATTTGTAATTTGTTGATACTTGCGGCAAGTGATTTATCTATTCTTCTTATATGTACACATGAGTATGGCACTGCTCCTAATTGGATTCTAAATTGCGCACTAAAGGCAACTTGATACGGTATTTTATCCATGTTCTCCACACGTGCTATTCCATATGCCATTTTCTATACTTTTAGTAATGTGACCCTTTCATACCTTCGCCTTTGTTTCTTCGAATTGCTTATGTGCAGCATCTTGTGCATTGACCTTTTCAGATCTGATTCTCAACAAGTGAACTACTTGAATGATATCATTATTCTGTATGCCCAACTTGGTTGCGATACCTTTGTCAATTGTTACAAAACAAGAATCCTCCATTGCTTCGTCACGTGTTGGTCCACTTTTTACGCGATGATACGCTGATGGTGGTCGCGTTGGTCGTTGATTTGACTTTGTTGCGACAATTAACTCGGTTCCGTTGTTTAAAACACCAACACTATTCGCATCTGTTGTTTCTTCAGCACTAGCCAACATTATCGACGCTTTGTTGTGAATAGATGAGGTTTGTACTTACTGATTCGAAGGTTAATCATCATATTTGTGTGAATCCACAGTGGAAAGACCATTCCAGGATAAACTACTCGTATTTGAGCTAAAAGGTGTTCCTCTATTCGAGTTTGATTGAATTCCTAACTGTTAACACGAAAAATAAATTGCGTACAAGTATTTCAGAATCGTTGGCTGTGTTTGGTTCCACAAAAACGCGATTTGTTTGTGCTGATTCTAATGGTTCTACGTGTATTTGAGCACCATCCTTTAATCCCAATTGATGTGCAAAACTAGTGCCTATTTCGATATTATTCCTTCCCTATATAGCGTGTTAAACTAACGTGATATGCTGTTACTTTAGATTGACCCCAAGACCATCCCACAAACGCTTTCTTAGTTGATATTGTCTCGTTTTCTGAATCCACTTCTTTCCAGCTCAATTTCAACGCGGTTACTTTTGTTTGAACATCGATAATGTCTTTGACAAATGCCGGTAGGGTAACGTTACATGTTTTGTCGCTCGTGCAGCGTAACTCGAGTGTCCATCGTTGTGTTGTTAACATTGTAATTGCGAACCGGAAACAACACAAAAATAATATGTCACTGTATGTATCGCAAGAAGAGTTAGACTTTAGCAACAAGACTATAATTCTTGGAATTCCAAGTGTCGGAAATGTTGGACAGCTAGCGTTGGATTTTCTGATCTCGTCGTTTGATGCTAAAAGGGTTGGATATTTAGACTCACAATACATTTTACCAGTTGTTGGTAACGACCCATACTTGACAGAAAAATCAAAAACAGGCGAATTACACACCAGTGCTGAAGTTTATTCCATACCATCAGTCGATAGTGTTTTATTGAT
>JAESGV010001077.1_pt1 | contig 11641 bp, 10 predicted proteins | sample 9269781 | NCBI WGS metagenome assembly JAESGV01 (sample SAMN15741586, study PRJNA653496) | algae metagenome | isolation source: Tildeniella torsiva UHER 1998/13D and co-occurring heterotrophs from... | place: Slovakia: Slovak Paradise National Park, Hrabusice, Kosice Region | collected 2000-01-01 | reverse complement strand
ACAATTGGCACTAAAGACAAAATCTGATGTTTCTGATATCAAGAAAGTTGCCATTTGGGGTAACCACAGTGCTACACAATATCCAGATATTTCAAGCACTACAGTTCGTGGTAAACCAGCCAAAGATTTGGTTGACGACAAGTGGCTTCGTGAAAACTTTATTCCAACCGTACAAAACCGTGGTGCTCAAATTATTGAAGCTCGTGGTTCAAGCTCTGCCGCTTCAGCAGCTGATGCCGCTATTAAACACATGAACAGTTGGGTACTTGGTTCAGAAGACTGGGTTTCCATGGCTGTACCTAGTGACGGTAGTTATGGTGTTGCCAAGGGTATTTATACATCATATCCAGTTATCTGCAAGGGTGACGGCAAATACGAAATCGTTCAAGGATTAAAACTTGACGAATTCTCAAAGCAAAAGATTGACGCCAGTGTAAAAGAGTTGAATGAAGAAAAGAATGCAATCAAAGATCTTTTAAAGAAATAAGAGGACATGTAACGGAATAAAAGGGTGAAAGTTATTTACTTGTACGATTCGAGGGTGAAACTTTGGGCGAATCTAATAATGACGATTTTGTATCAATAGCAGGTCTACCTGTTGTTACACTACCTTTTGACGGTGGGTGTAACGGTGGTAACTTGACATCGCTATTTAAAATGGAGCCAGCATCCATACTCACCACCGATTGACTACCTTTTGGTGTTCTTGGTCCTTTACCTGCACTAGGCGGCCGTTTCGCAGTACTATTAACAGATAATTTACTCACTTTAGGTTCCTCTTCCTTCTTTTTCGGTGTTGGTGAACTTGTTTCTTTTCTATTCCCTAGCGAGCTAGATTTTCCACTTTTCGGTGATTTTGTACCACCTGTTGGTGTCGGCGTTCTATTACCACCTTTCCCTTTCTGTACAACAATTTCAGGTTTTTTCGTTCCATTTGCTTTTGCTGTCGGTGTAGGTGAAGCAGGAGCAATAACTTCCTTCTTTTCAATTTTACTTTTTTCCTCTTCATCGTCAGAAGTAGGAGCATCACTCTTCTCTTCGGTTCCAAAAATTTTATGCAACTCTTCTAACGCATTTTTATCTTTGATTGTCGTCTCAATTCCAGAAATCTTTTTCTTAATATTTCCAATTTCTTTCTTGTACTTTTTACTTGCTTTATCAATTGTTTCCATCCGCTGCCGAGCATCTTTTGCTTGTTTTTTAATCTCTTCAATATCATTATCTCGCTCTACAGTAATGTTCTCCAATTCGACTTTTTTCTGCGCCAATTTGGTTTCCATTTCATCTTTTGCTTGTAACTCACTTTCGTGCGTTTCTTTTAATAACGATATCCGATTTGTTAAAACGGCCATCGCTTGATTATGCGCAATTTGCTCTTTCTGAATCTTTTCTGCAATATCATTGATAACATTTTGTTCGTCTTTGATATGACTTAGAATCTCCGATTTGCTCACTTGCGCTTCATCTGCAATTTTTCTTTTATCTTCTAATGCACCATGTACACGATCTTCAGCTTGTGCGCGTTCTTTCGCTGTATATTCCATTTTATTCTCTGCTTCACGTAACAAGTGTTCTGTATATTTAAGTCGTATCACGTGGTTTTTTAACTATTATATGTTAAATATTTGTTCCCGTAAACATACATAATTTGGTTCTATTTGCATTTTCGTGACCTTGTTTCGTTTCAACGTCTTTTTAATTTTCAAGTAGGTACTGTGATCAATTTGATTTCCTTTGATATCAATACTCACAATAGTGTTATTTCGTATTAACAATTCCGATAACGCTTTGCCAGCATCCTCAGATAAATGATTATTATACAATCGTAGACTCAACAATGATACATTTTGTGTTAACGCGATGGCTAATGAAACTGCACCCTCATCACTGATTCCTAAAACATTAGAGAAAATGAAAAAGCTCATACCACAACTATTTACTTCTAGATGAACAAGTCCACAATTTTCATGTTGCAAAATATCACTCAACGCGACAGTACCTTCATTTCCAATTTTGTTCTGCGATAGTAACAAGTGCGACATGACGCTGTTTCCCATTAACGCTTTTGCAATTTGTATCGTACCAGCTGCTGATATCTCGTTATCAGTTAAGTTGATATAAGTTAGAGTTTCGTTATTGTGCACGTATTCTGCTACAGCGTCTGCGCCATCGTTGGTTATTCCATTTCCCTCTAAATTTAAAACAACGACACTCCAATTTTGTCGAAGTGCAGAGCATAGAATTTGCACTCCTCTGTTTTTAAATCGGTTTCGATGAAGTAAAAGTGTTGATATATGACAATTTGGAGCAGACGTTAGTTTTCCAAGCGCTTCTGCGACATCGACTGTTAATTTATTCCCATGAATATCCAAGTACCGTAAATTGGAATTATTTTGTAGTGACTAAATGGTTAGGTTATTCTGTTATTCTCACTTGTATTAAATTTATAGCAGCCAAAGAGCCCATATTTGTTGCTCCTAACCGTAGACATCCCATCGTTTTGTTATTTTCAAAAGTGTCAGCGAACGCCATAAACGCATCTTGTTTCTTTTTTCCAAGAAATGAATTTCGATTCAAGTCGAGCGTCGTAAGCGTGTTGTTCGATGCTAACGCTTCTGCGATTGCAATTCCAGTATCAGAGTCTAACTTTTGTTGTTAGCGTCCACGTGTTAACATACCTTATTCGCGTACAACTCATCTTCCTCACTTCCGAGTATTAACGTTTTTAATTTACAAAATTTGCTTTTCAGAAACGTTGCCAATAGTTTGGCACCTTCTGTTCCGATATCGTTCGAACCAACATTTAACGATGTGACGTTGCAGACAAACGATGGAGTAGCATAATTCAAAGCTGCATTCGCCTAAGAAACTGTTATTTTTGCGATTGTATCTGTACGTACTTGTCCAATCATTAAGTAATCATTAAGTAGGCACATTAGCCCTTTGTCGCGAATTACATTTTCGTGAAGATCTAGCGTGACAATCTTCGGTTTATCTTGCAGTATACGACTCAACGCCATCGCTGTATTTACACCTATTCTCTGACTGCGTAGCTGGAATCTCGTTTCTGTACAATGTTTTTCTAACACTTGCTTAAGATTGAGTGCAAATTCTCGTGAGGGATGCTGTTTTGTATCATTGCACCACGCTAGAAATATTTCAGAGAACTACGTGTTAGAAGTAACTTGCTACTTACATCTTTCTCCATCAGCTTTGTTGAGCTAGAGGATTACAAAAGAAGCGCAATTTAAAATAGAAAAATTTACATAGCCTTGAGCTTAACTCTGGCCACTTCTGTATGCAGCGATAGAGAATATCAAATAGTCTTGTATTTGTCAAAAGTTTGGTTGTAAAATAATCGGCGCAAAACAAATCAAACGATGTGACGTGCGTACGCAGTTACCAGTTGGAATGGCTTATCAAGGATGAACTTCGTAAACAAAACAAAAGAAAAGAAACGATGACAGAACACACAGAAAACATTCAATGCTGGGCTTGCTTTGAAAAAGGTGGTGAGATCAAATCTTGGGAATACCAACCAAGACCACTCGGTCCTGACGATGTTGAAATCTCCATCACTCACTGTGGTATCTGTGGTTCTGATATTCATCAAATCGACGGCGATTGGGGAGCTTCACCCTATCCAATTGTACCCGGTCACGAAATCGTCGGTCATGTCACCTCCGTTGGTACAAATGTTACCGAATTCAAGTCTGGTGACCGTGTCGGTGTTGGTGCACAAGCATTCAGCTGCTTGAACTGCGAAGAGTGCCATGAACACAACGAGCCATATTGCACGAAAAAAGTTTGGACTTATGCTAGTCATTATGACGATGGTGAACAGTCTCGTGGTGGTTACGCCAAAGCTGTACGTGTACACAAGGCATTCACTTTTGCCATTCCAGATAATCTACCAAGTGAAAGCGTCGCTCCATTACTATGCGCAGGTATCACTGTCTTCAGTCCCATGTTAAAGTACGGAGTTACACAAGGCACAAAACTCGGTGTAATCGGTATTGGTGGTCTAGGTCATCTTGGTGTCAAGTTTGGTAAAGCTCTCGGTGCTCATGTCGTCGCCATTTCTCACTCACAAAGAAAGAAGGCAGACGCTCTCGAACTAGGTGCCGATGAATTCATTTGCACCGACGAAGAGTTCAAAACTCACGCTCGCAGTTTGGATATCATCGTTTCCACTGCCAATAACAAAGATATGGACTTTTTGAAGTATTTGAGACTATTAAAGACTGATGGAAGAATTGTTTTGGTTGGTATTCCAGAAACACCATTTGTATTGCACGCATCAACTTTAATTGGTTCAAGATTGAGTATTAGCGGAAGCGCCGTTGGTTCTCCTGATGAAATTCGTACCATGTTAAAACTTGCCAGTGAGAAGAACGTTTTGGCCAAAGTTCAAGTATTCGACATTTCTGATGTTAATGAAGCTGTCAATGGTGTCAGAGATGGAAAACCAAACTTTAGACACGTCCTCAAGATTCAATAAATTTCATTTATTCAGTTGCTTCTTGATAGATCCATTCCATCAAGTTAAATTTTCTTCTTCTTTTTTGCTTGTTCTGTAGAGTCTGGTATTGATCGTTTCTTGGTTGTTGGTGCTTTAAACGGTGTAGGTGTCGCTCCTTGTTTCACAAACGGTGACGATCCAAAGATTGACGGTGTATTGCCAAGTTTTGCAGCTAGTTTCTGCGCAGCAGGTGATAACGATGTCAAACGATTCGCGCCTGGTGTTCCAGGTGTCGATGGTGTCATACCACCAGGCGTCCCTCTCGGTGTAGTTAACGCTTGTCTCTTTTTCAAATCTTTTGCCGCTTTCTTTGCAAGTTTATGCGATAACGCTTCTCGTTTTGAAGTTTCTGATACTTTGAACGGGTTGTGACCTATGGTATCTAGAGGCAATGGTGTTCCCTCCATGGTACCCCACGTCATGACCAAATCATCGTTTTCTTGTGGCAGTGGCGTTCTAACCATTTTGTATCCTCCTATTTGTGGTGTATCTGGTTCGTCTCGTTTCTTGGAAAGTAATTGCGCGGATGGTGTTGCCAATAGTTGATCTAAATTGTATCGTTCTTCTTTTTTCTTTGGTGCAGCGTTTGATTGTAGCATGTTGTTTGACAGTTGATCCAAACCCCAAACCATGTTTCTCGAATTATCTTTGATTGGCTGTGGTGCAGGATTCTCGATTTTTTCTAGTACTTTTGATGAAAATCGTGTACGTGAGTATGTTGTTTCTTTTGGAGCTTGTAGTTCATTGATATCTGATTTTCTATTAACAGAATCTGCAGACGCGTAAAAGTATAAACTATTTTCATGTGGATGTGACTCTTTTGCGAATTGAATCTTTTCATCTTGTGCGAGTACCAACGCTTTGTTGCTTGTTGGCTTTTTATTTTCGATGGCAAGTGTTGGTTTCGATTCTATTGCTAATAGTTTTTGTTCATTGTTAACTTGGTACATATAATCCATATATTGTTTGTGTTTCTTTTTCATTTTGTCTAATAGAACCGAAAACGAAGCGTTATCTTCGCTTGTATATTGGTGTAAAAAATCGTTTAGCCTATCATCGAGTAAACTATCGTTTGTTGCTTCTGTAGATATCGATAACGTAGGTGTGGAGGGTTCATTTACATTATTTGGAACAATCTGTACTCCCGTGTGTTTCATGCGTTCAATCTGCGTACGAATGCGATTCAGGTCAGGAAAAAAATCGCGTTGAATGATACTTTCCAACCGATTGATGTACTCGTCTTCATCCAACACTTGCTTGTTCATGTTTCAATAAACTCGTTGAGCCAACCAGCGGACTTATCAAAAATCACCAACTTTTAGGTCCATCATGTCAAGTGATGTAGGTGCCCATGATACCTCAAACTTGAGCGATGGAGAGCATACAACCTCTCCTGCAGTTGTTGGAGGCTACAATTATATTATAAATCACTACGAAGAGGATTTTATGAATATTTTAAACAGTGGAGGTGAAAACTTGACGGCGCAGCAACTCATGATCAAAAACAAACTACATGTATTATTTATGGAACTAGATAAAGAATTCGACTTGATATTGCGTGACAATGAAATGCTTAGAGCACGACTAGAAGAGTACGAACGATTATCTCGGGATGGAACACTAGGCGCAGTACCCATGAGACTCAGGTATGCAACTTGTGCTATAATTAACCATTTGTAGAACACCAATACCACCTCCTGTGAAACCAAAGAAGAATCTTGGAACAATTGTTGGCAAAGGCGTCGCGACCATCAAAACAATAGGTAAAAAAGATCAAACAACCAAAGAACGAAAGGACGAGAAAGATTCCAAGGTTATGAAAGTGGGAATGCAAAAAGTACGAGAGTTTATGATGGCTGTTAATCCAAATCAAAAAACAGCACAACAAACGAAAATAAGTGAGGATTGATATTGAACTTTGCTAACGGCTGAATAGGTATACCTGTCAATAAGAGTATTACGCGACGATATCTATACCATGTTGATGCCGTTTGGCAAGTTCAATCAATCCCAAGCTATTCTTCAACAAATCCAATACAAGTATGTTTAAAAATTCTCAACTAATTACTAGTTAATCGCAACTGCTTCGAACGATGGAACAGTATGTATTTGGACACCAGATTATCAGAAACCTATACTTGTGTATACAGGACAACGAAGTGCAGGTGCAAGTTTAAATGCAGTTTCATTCCATCCAACACGACCTATAGCGTGCTCTGTCTCAGGAGATAGAGCGTGTCACATTTGGCGATTTGCAGACTCGTTAGATATGGAATTATATTCACCAAAATTAATCGAACCAAAAGAAGAACAAAGAGAGGAACGATCTGGAAGTACGCTAGACGTTCCTACTGAAAGTCACATCACCAATGATGATGATGCTAATTATGAAAACTTGAACGAAGATACAGATGATGAAGTATGTTTGAAATGCGGACGACTAACAATTTTAGGAGTTTGATCAGGAGGATTATGCTATTGAAAATATGAATAATATCGCAACACAGGATCTATTATCAGAAAATGATTTGATTTCACACTCGGAAGAAGAGAATAATTCCGATTATGAAATGGACTTGGATATGCCGTACGACGATGAACCAGTATATATTTCATCGCCGATTCCTACAACTACCGTCGTTGATGAATTCTACTGCATGGAAAATGTAAATCTATTCAAGAACAAACCTGCACAAGCTGGAAAGAGAATGGCACAGATACAACCTGCATTACACAAATCAGTTGTTACAACTTGCGATTGGTCACAATGGGATCAAGGTTCTCATATCATGACTGCAGGTTGGGACTCACAAATCCGTTTATTTGATTTCCAATTCACAAGTACTACCGAAGTAGATGAAAGTATGATTACTACTATCACTGCACCTTTAAGAACGTTTACCGGCCATGATGGTCCTATTAATGATCTACGTTCGGCACACTCTGCAACCATGCTAGTAAGTGGTGGAAACGATGGAACTGTACGACTATGGGATATCAGAGCAGATGTGGGATGTGTGAGTATACTCAAAGGTCACAATAATGAACCTGTTTCATCTGCTGTATTTTTCCCTAATGATAGATTTGTCGTTAGTGGTTCAGATGATGGTTTATTAAAGATTTGGGATATGCGTAACTTGACAAAGAGTGTGAAGAGTGTACATACGCATAGTGGAATTAATGATATCTCGATTAGTGGATACCACTCACGCATCAGCGTTGCGTTGAATAAGAGACAATGTAAAATTTATGATCTAAGTGGAACTTGTTTGGCTACTTATCAGAAGGGTGGGCATGACTTGATGGTAACAGGAACAGCGTGGTCACATGACGGTTTGAACGTTTACACATGCAGTAGTGACAAGCAAGTTATACAGTGGCAATTTGATCCAAACATGGATCCTGCAGAAAAGTAGTTGCCAATATCTGTACCACTTGGAGATACGATATGAATAGTAAGGAGCTGCTTCAGAGCGGCATAAATGAATGTATATTTCAAATAATTGGTTGTTATGTTACCAGTGTACTCTGTCTTTTCACCCGAGATTACAAGACGCAAATTGACCATGTTCACAAACTCTTCAACAGTCAATGACACCTGACGAGAAGACCGTTGTCACGAAATTTGTGATTGTAACTCGTGCTATCAGTTTTGGTAGCTTCCTAAAATATGAAAAAGAGCGCGGCAATTGTTTGGGTTGTTGTACAATTAACATGCAGCGTATATGCCGATATAATCGCGAGTGCGCAGCTCATTTCGTGTACGCAAAGCAGCACTGATATCACATGCAGACAACGACTTGTTTCGGCATTCACAATCGCCGGAAATCAAGCAATAAGCATGCAAGCAACATTAACTGGTGTAACCTCGTCCAACACGCAAACTAAAAACCTCGTCACACCATATACAATTTCCATCAAACGAAGCATGCCATATCTCCAATATCCACTCTACTATTTTCGTGACTACAACTCAAAACCAGTCGAAAAACAAGTATACGTTCCCGATGTCATCATCCCCCAATGCAAAGATGGCGATTTAGAAGATCACCCAACATGCGGGTGGGTCTACGATTCTAAAGGTACAAAAATTCCCTACAGCCAAGGGTTCTGTTGTTCCTGTTCGCTAGCACAACTCATAGGAGCCACAAAAACCAATTCCAGAGCCAATTTAAATTGTCAATTATTTTCCACATTATATTCATCTGGTTCCTGCATGTCATATGATCCATTATGGTACAGCGCTTATGAAGTTGGACCTGCTACAAAAGTATTTGATATACAAGTAACCATTACAAATCAAGGATCAATTATTTCAAAACTAAGTGTGAGTCCTGTTAGTCCAAGTGCGATTGATAGTGTTACTGGAGTGAAAATTAGTTTAACGGGAGATTTTAGTGGGTACACGTTACCGTATACATTTGAGAGCAAGTATGTGTTTATACCATCGAAACCTGTGACGAATGTAAGAGTTCAGAATGTACAGCAGTATACGATGATTTTGGATAAGAGTTTTACTGGATCGGAATCGCAGTGTGATGTGATTGGAACTGGGTATAAGGCGTTTAAATTACAAGCGAATGGATGTTCTGCGTTACCAAATTCGTGTTTGCAGAATCAGATTGAACATTATTACCTGCAAGATGTTGCTAAAATGAAAGCAGGTCAAGGACCAAATTACTTACTACAAGCGTACGGCTCTCCTGTAGTATCACCTGGTAACGAAACAAACAGTCCATACAGCCTTCGTTTCTATTTGATAACCTCAGGATCATCACTACTAAACGTGGAGATGAGTGCAGACAATCTGAAATTTGTGTCTACCAATAGTCCTGGCAAGATATTGAACGCTATGGTAGATACATTCACGTCACTCTCGAGATCTGGTAATATGATAATTACTGTAAAAAATACTGGCACTATTGACGCAGGCTACACAGTAATTGTCAAAGATTGCTCCCCAAATATTTTGCCTATTACTGCACTCAAGGTTGAAATTTCGGCTGGCGTCGCTTTTCTAGCCAAGATACCAATATACACAGATACTGCTTTTGAAACAAGCAACCAATGTAAAGTGTATCTTATGGACGGGGGAGACATTCAGCAGGACACTATCACAGTATACTTTACGGCGACAATGCAAGTAACATCAGTACCAGAGTCAGCCAACGATCAATCTGGAGTCACAAAAGAGAACAAACCCGCTGATACAAGTGGATGTGCATTCTACAACGTCATATGCATCGTTCAACAACAACAATGGAAACAACTAGGTACTATTATAGGAGTAATAGCAGCATTAATCATATCCATAATCATAGTCGTTGTAGTGCTCATACTATGTGCACATCCAGTTAGCCGAGCGTTTCTGTGTGGTTTCTGCAAATGTTTGCTTGTTATGTTCTCGAGTTGTCCTTCTGTCGTTGATTGGTTTGAAAATACATCACCAAAGAAACGGAAGAAACAAGCAAGAGTGCAGAAAAAGAAACAAAGATTTGAAGAAAAGGAGAAACGTAGACGGGAAAGAGATGATCCTCGTTTTACGAGTAGTGAGTCAGACACTTCGTCTTCTTCAGATAGTGAGTATGATACGTATGGAGATAGAATGTATTATGATAGAGAGGAGAGACGAGTATGGAAGCAGTACGTGAAAGAAGAGGAAAAACAGAAAAGAGAGACGCAACGAAAAGTATTACTTAAGAAACGAAATACGACAAGCAAGAAGAAAAAACAACCAAAGAACAAATGAGAGATTTACACTGGAAGTAGGATCAGGATGGGCTTAAATTTAGTACATGTATTAAAGATTTGTAAACAGATTTCTTGCTCAGATTTTCAAACATTGAGAATGGTTCTACTTGAAAGTACGCAACCAAGTCCAAAAGTTAAACTGTACACCGCAAAATTGATCACGTGGACCTTGTAACATCACAGATGCAGTGTAAACTGTACAACTAGATGGTCACACTAATTTTATGAACGCTACGCACAATAATACTTTTAGTCATTAGACTGCCATTATTGTCATATATGCTCATGATTGTTAATAGTTCGTTTTTATTTTGTCGTTCTAACAGCAGAACCAAAGGATTAGGTTACGTTGTGTTTTGATTATTGTATTATTTGTCGCAAAGCATAATACGAGCACATAATCGGCACTGTAAACAGCAGCGTTACGACCACCAGAAAAAAATAACTGAGCGAATGTACTTGCGTGGTTTTCAAGAAAAAGCGATTTCATTATTCTCAACCGACAATACATTTACACCCAAACGACGCAAAATACGTAGTAGACCTTCTTTTTGTTACATCAATGCCACCACATTAATTTGGACCATCGCAGCTACATGAAGTTCTTTAATCACACCAACACTTCCCCCACGTGCTGCATCTTCCATTAGTCTCGACATATCGTTGTGTCGTACTGTGCAATGAAAGACACAAGGTTGACTGTTCTATTCCATAATCGCAGTTTATCATGTTCAATTATATTGAAATAAAGTCGATGTTTCCACAGGTAAATCGGATCACCCAATAGATTACCATCAAGCCGAAGAACTCTATGCCGGTGATTCGAAGACAGAGGTTCAAGTCACACGGACGGTAGGTTCAAATTATCACTAACACCAGTTCTTGGAAATGTGTCCAAGTCAAGTCGAGTGGGGTTGTACAAGGAACGAGGAGTCCGACGGGTTGTCAGTGTGCAGTGATCGTGTAGGCGGTCGTACGGTGGCCCACCAGTCATTCCCTTTTATTGCTTATGCACCAACGTTATTTATGTACTCTTAACAAACGCAATTTAGCGATCTTTTAATTCTAATACAAAATTTATAAGGTTTCAACTTCTTGTGACGCTATCGCAGAAGTATCTATTTTCTCATCAGCTTCATCGTTAACTACATCGACAGTAATATTCTTGTCATCTAATTCGACTTCATCATCCTTTTTAGCGTCGACAGCATCGTCATGTTCTGGAACAAGTATTTCATAATCTGGAGGCATATTCCAAAACTCGGCATCGTCGTAGTAACTCTTTGCCGGTAATAGCCATCGAAGTAGTAGACCAGTTCCTAGACCTCCTAGAATTGCAATTCCAAGTGTATGTCCTAATGTTGCGAG
>JAESGV010001076.1_pt1 | contig 11642 bp, 11 predicted proteins | sample 9269781 | NCBI WGS metagenome assembly JAESGV01 (sample SAMN15741586, study PRJNA653496) | algae metagenome | isolation source: Tildeniella torsiva UHER 1998/13D and co-occurring heterotrophs from... | place: Slovakia: Slovak Paradise National Park, Hrabusice, Kosice Region | collected 2000-01-01 | reverse complement strand
TGTTTCCGAAAGAGAATCACTTTGCCATCCCATGCCTTCTCTGTGCTTCCTCTTATTTTTAAGCGAAGAAGCGAGGAGAGGTGGTCGATGTTCGACTCTGCATTGTCTAGGCGAAAAGTAACATAGGTTCTATCGTTTTTTGTTGTGTGAGTAAATTTTTGTGACGAAAAGTCCTCTGGTTTGCTCCTCTTCATGCTCGCTGGTTGACACCGTTTGTTAGAATTGTAAAACAAAAAACGCTGATTCTAATTATTCTGATGCGCTATTGTCAAGCTTGCTGGAAAATTGTGTTGTGATTCTGCCGATGAAAATGGTCACAATATGGAGTATTCGATATTCTTATTTGCAAACGGTTGCCTAGTAGCCACGTAGAGAATCGACGCGATATTTCGTTTGTGAAGAAGACTCCTGTTGCTCTCATGATTAGCAAAACGGGTTGATAAAAGTGCCGCCAAAAAAAGTTACCGTTACAAATCCAAATTTGTCAAACTATGGTTTCACAGATCTTGACGAGAACGCACTAGTGCAAGCTCAAACAACGTGAAGGTACTATGCTATACTGAAACAAGAGTAAAAGATGAGAAGAGTAGCTGAGTAACTTTTCACATCGGACCAAACACGTCATTGTCAACAACGCACCCATCTATCAAAATAATACATCAGCCAATGGCACAACGTCTGCAACACTATCGTAAGATAGAGAAGGTCGGTGAAGGTACGTATGGTAAAGTCTACAAGGCTGAGGACACAAGAAACAATTCAATAATCGCTTTGAAAAAGGTTAGACTCGACCAACATGATGATGGTATTCCATCGACTTCTATTCGTGAAATATCACTACTCAAGGAGCTCGACCATCCTAATGTGGTTCGTCTCCACGATGTCATTCACACTAAAAAACAACTCTATTTGGTGTTTGAGTTTTTAGAAGAAGATTTGAAGAAGTATTTGGACAATATTCGACGTCAATTACGCACAGAACAAAAACCATACTCTTTGGACCCAATGATCATCAAAAGTTTTGTCTATCAACTTGTTCAGGCAATATCGTTCTGTCATTCAAGGAGAATTCTTCACAGAGATCTCAAACCACAAAACTTGCTCATAGAAAACGGTGTTGTCAAGTTGGCAGACTTTGGTTTGGCTCGAGCATACAACACTCCTGTGTTAACTTATACTCACGAAGTTGTGACATTGTGGTACCGTGCGCCAGAGATTCTTCTTGGTCAAAGTCAATACTCTACTCCTATTGACGTTTGGTCTATTGGTTGTATTTTTGCTGAAATAGTCACTGGACAGGCTTTGTTCCCTGCCGACAGTGAGATTGACCAATTGTACAAGATTTTCCAAATGTTAGGAACTCCCAACGAGCAAGTGTGGAATGGTGTCAGTGCATTGCCTCACTACAAAAACACTTTCCCAAATTGGTCTGGAAATAAATTGGTAAACGCACCAGGGTTGAGCGCACTAGATCCACTTGGAATGGATCTACTGTCAAAGATGCTTGTTTATGAGCCAAGCAAGAGAATTTCAGCCAAATCAGCATTGCAACATCCTTACTTTGATAGTTTCAGAGTTTAATTATGACATATTGGATGTGTTATAAACAAAATACTTTCTGAACTCGGTTTCTTGTGCTATCGCTGTAAATGTTCAAAATGCGCGGAAGTATTTTTAGTACTATTTATAGCATGGAGCAAGAATAGAACGTCCCAGTAATATTTTCAATGCACAACGCAACCACACTTATACTATGCTTAACGCTATCAATTGTATGCTTTGGAGCTCTAGAACCACCGAAACCTTCACGATACACTATCAAAGTTACACCATTCAAAACAGATCCCAATAGAAACGTTGATATTTTGAAGTACTTTGACGATTATCAAAACGGAGTATTTCGTATGGATTGGACAATGAAAGTTGACGCAAACTCGCTCGTAACTCAATTCTTCTACTTCGGTAGAACAAAATCTGGGTACATTGTATACGATCCAGCTCTAGGAAAGGAACCATGCGACATGGTACCTAACACAGTAGTGAATGCGACGAATTTTGGTTTCTTGCAACGTGCTTATCGCGATGTAGTGTATGATGGAACAACAAAAGCAAAATCAAATGGCGAGGAGTGCCATCTGTGGGTACGAAAAGAAATAGGACAAACAATTTCCGAATTAGTTTCTGTTGCGACTAGTGCGCCAATCGAATCTTGGCTAGATGGCAATTTGGACAACATTTACTCTGAGTATTCAACAAGCGCGTTAGAGGAAAAGATGTTCAAGCTCCCTGTAAACCCAAGCGAGTGTAAAAAGAGCGAAAACAAGAAATGAACAGAGTAGTATCAACTAATGGATCAACGTTGCAGCGCATACTGATTTCGCGATTTTACTAAGAACAGTAAATATCGAGTAGCTAAGGCACTCAATTCTATCAATATCTTTCTGTAACTTTCTACACAACATGAAGCTAGTCTTTGCAACATTGTTTCTTCTAGCTGCATTCGTGAGTACACTACAGTGCCCACCAGGACAATTCCTTAATGAAAAGACGAACCTATGTTACCCTTGCATTAGAGGATACTCATGTCCAGGAGATAGTAAGATAATATTATAGTTGTTAACCGTAGACACGATTAACAAATGTGAACAGGGATTTATCTCGCCAAAGCAAGGAGCTGTTCGATGTGAAAAATGTCCTGCATTAACTCCTGTATCGGCACCAACAAGAACGTTTTGTTTTGCGCCTCACATACCAACAGACGCGAAAGCACTCACGGCCGCTCAAAACATATCTTCATTCGAATTCGATAGAGATAGACCGTATTACTATGAAGAATTGAAATTCGAAAAAGGTGTTCAGTCAATTATGTTCAATATCGTAGACCAGCACAGTGGCTCAGCAATTCTGCTCGCGTCATCGAGAGATAAACCTACTGATACTAACTATATGTGGTCTGGAATAGGAGCTAATATAACGATTATGATTGGCAATCCTGAACCAAAGTCAAATGAAGCTGTATATCTACCAGTTTACTTTATGATAAGACCAGAAGAAAAACAAAAATTAGTTACGAAAATAGTAATACAAAACATTCGCTCAGAGCCTGTAGTTGCGAAGGGTCCCGCCACAGAAATTAAGCTACCGAATACAGTTTCAGGTTATTACTTTTTCTCGGTACCTAATATACAACCTGGATCAAAATTGAACGTTACCATTGTTACATCTGGTGACAAAGCGATATTGTCCCAATCGCTATTCTATTCAAACAAAAAAGGGTTCCAATATCCTAATGGACACGATTACACACAAACTACATTCAATAGAGGAAGCGGTATTGCGGTAAGTACGTTGGTAGTGCAGAAGACAATGCCAGGTTCGCAATACTTTAGCGTGTACCCATCTTGTCCATCGTCACAAAGTCCATTGACGCTAAAGATTCTAGTAAATACAAAATAGTTTTCATTTTACCAATGGTTTAAACACTGAATAAAATTATACAATCTCTTCAAAGACTGGATCTTGTAGAGGTGTACTCAAAAGTGGTTCTGACGGACAACACCAATTCTCTTCACACTCTACGTTACATCTCAGAGTACAACCTCCACTTGGTGAATCGAATTCTGGTTGTACTGTAGTTGAATGTACACCTTCGTTGTGCATGATTTGTTGTATCTTTGGAGCAATCTCTTCAAACTTTTCTCTTGGACAAACAACATGTACAGAGCTCACGTGTCTCGAGTTGACAAGTTGCCAAACATGGAATTCATGGATATCAGTTACACCAGGTATAGTTTTAATCTTTTTTGTTATTTCTTCAATCTCAACTCCTTTCGGTACTCCTTGTATCAAAATCTTTGCAGATGAGAGTACCAATGGTACTATAGAGAACAAAATAATGGTCGATAGTAGTACACTAACTATGGGATCAACGTATACAACCCATCGATTTGTGTTGGAATCGAATATCATGAGCAAACCTGCTGTAATCATCACACCGATAGATCCTAAAAAGTCACCAAAGATGTGCAAGAATACACCAAACATGTTGGCATTTCCATGTGAGTGACCATGTTCAACTTGTTCGTGTGGTTTTGTTTCGTGGATATGGTTATCAGTATCGTGTGCGTGACCGTGTTTACCGTGAGAATGACCATGATCGTCGTGCGAGTGTGAGTGGGTATCCTTGCTGTGTGAGTGGTGTTCCGCACTACTTGTTCCATGTGAATGTCCATATTTCCCGTGTGAGTGACCATGATCGCTGTGCGTGTGACTATCCTTGTGTTTTTCTTCTTTTTCATTGTCACTTTTTTTGTCATCTCCGTGTGAGTGATTGTGACCTGGTTGTGGTGCATGACCACCAAACATGAACATTCCAATCAAATTAACTGCTAAACCTATTCCACCAACGATGAGAACCAGTGGAGGTCTATCAATAATCTTTGGTTCAATGAAACGTTCTAGTGCGTCCAAAAAGATGAACAATACTACAGTAATCAAGAAGACACTATTGACCAGTGCTCCTAGCGTTTCAACTCTTCCCCATCCATACGACATTGTGTTACTCTTTGGTTTTCGTGCGAGCTAGACTTGTTAGCATATAGTAAAGAACGTACTGTCATGGCTACGGCACCAATAATAAGTCCCATAAAATCAGATAACATGTGGAATGCATCAGAGAGTAGTGCTAAAGAATTCGCGCCTATACCAACGCCTAGTTCTGCTAGCATAACTATGAATACCATCACCATCATGATTATTAATTTTGTAATGTTCTTTTTGTACTCCTGTCGTGCTTTGTTTTGTTTGGCCTCGAGTTGTTCAATGTCTACTGCTCGAGGCAAGTAGATTGTATCTTTGTTCATTTTTTTGGTTGTTGTTGCCTCTCTTTTGCGCCTCATCGTTTATAAAAATTAAGTTTCGCCGCAACCTTGTATCGCCGTTACTGAAGCTTTGTATTTGCAAACTATTGTACAATGGTCGATACACTCGTAACGAACAAGATTATAATCCTATTCTCATTACTTGTCTCTAGTATTGTAACTGCTCTTGTACCTTTGATCATTGGTAGAGCCAAATGCATTTCAAGACGTGTTTCCATGGCAAAAGTGAACATAATCTTGGACATGATTCAAGGATTTGGAGGAGGTGTTCTTCTTGGTGGAGGTCTACTACACTTGATGCCCGAGTCTGGTGAACAAATCTCCCAAGCATTGAAAGAGCTAACTGCAGACCAAACGATTGTAACGTATCCATGGGCACCGTTATTGTCCTGTACCTCCTTGGGTTTGATATTCTTTGTTGAAATCATCCTAACGGCAATTGTTCGTGCCTTGTACGAAAAGCCATTAAAACAAATCAAATTGGAGGACGTAGCTGAGAGAGAAGAACTAGTTCATACTCATGTCGAAAAGTATGACGGTAACGATGTACAGCATGAAAACCAAGATGAAGAGGCTCATGGGCACTCGCATGGCGACATTAGTTTTTCTGACTTGAATGGAAAGTCAAAATCTGCAGCAATCGTCACGGTAATAGTACTTTGGATTTCACTCTCCACTCATGTAAGAATCTTTTCTGTATTGACTGATAATAGTCTTTTTTCGAGGGTTTGGGTCTAGGAGCGGAAAGGTCTGAGAGTAGCATGTGGTCCATATTTGCGGCGATAATCGCTCACAAACTTGTGGAATCTTTTACCATGGGTAATGTTATTAACGAAGGGTCCCGGCGTTTGTGGTTGGCGATTGTCTTTGTTGTTACATATTCGTTTTCAACTCCTTGTGGTATTGGAATTGGAATACTTATCGCACAACAAGATGTAAAACCTGCGTACAAATTGACCCAGTACTGTTTACTCGCGCTTGCATCAGGAGCGTTTTTGAACGTTGCATTATTCGAAGTTTTGTTCCATCAGCCGAAAAGAGCATTACTGAAGGTTATTCGATTTATACTGTATGTATTTGGTTTCACGGTCATGGCAGTTTTAGCTTTGCGTGCATAGTCATTAAACTTTGTTTCGACTGGTTGTGCTGTTTACAAGTCCAAAACAAAGTTTCACATGAAGAAACACGATTTTATTAACTACATGTACATCGAACCAGACGTTTCTATCGATTCCACGAGGAACATGTAACATCCAGCCAATATTGAGAGTGTAAACGGTGCACACATGTACATCACGAGCAGAATCTCTGACATTTGGTCTGACCCTGCGCCATCATACATGGAACTCAACGTACCAAGATTATTCGCAGAAGGAGTAGATGCTTCTACCAGCAGTACAAGAATCATAATCGGATCTGCTCGTGGTACTATACCTGCGTACGCTGCGCTAACTGCGATACAGATACCAATCAACGGTATAATTACTAATCGTAAAAACACGCACAAGAATAGAGCCAGTGGATGATTATGTTTGATGAGCTGCAACCTGCTTCTCCAATCACTTGCTTCTCGTGTAAAGCCCTGGTAGAGACCACTAATCGCGTTGTACAAATTAATTCCAAGAACTATCATGATGAGTGGAAACGCTGCTCCGCTGAACAACTTGAACACGTGAAAGATGGAGGCCACTACAGGCGGAGGGCTTTTGATAAAAAACTCTTTCACGAGAGTGATACATCCTATCAACAAACCAAGTACCAGAGCGATGAATGGTGGAGTTAGGACTGCCTTTCCAACTTGGACAAACTTCAAACCTGCAAGTTTGACATACTTTGCTAGTACTTGAGTAAACGTAAGTCGTGGTGCCAACTCGACTACAGTTTCGATATCAACGATAGGTGCTTTCACGTCTAGCTCTCGCTCTTTCTCTACGGCGTTCTTGAGCGATCGACTACCGTACGTCCATAGAGCTCCAGTATTTATCATAGCGTACAGTGACATATACATGAGAGAAGCAGCAATTGCTTTATCAGAGTTTTGAATCAAGTACGAACCCGATGAAGTACACAACTCTGTTACAAACACAATTGGAAGACTTGACGTATTATTAAAGGTCACTAATTGTTAACACATGTTCAAGTTGTTACCTGAAAGGACCAACACTGCATGATTCACAGGTGATGGTATTTTCGAGCCCCACATACGTCTTAAAAACGTGATTCTTGCCAATCCGTTGGCAAGTAAAAAGTATACGAATGCAAACATTGGTACTATCCATGCACTTTTCAAGCTCTCGATACTAACCTCGGATGCTAGTTGATAAAGGTTAAGGCACGGCAGTGCAGCATAATAGTACAGATTCGCAAGAACCTTTGTTGATTTTGTGTCTATTACAGCAAAGTAGGCCAACACCATACCAAAAGCTACTTGTAGAATAATTTCGAGAGTTGCAGACACTGAAGCTACAGCCAGAACTCCAAATAAATTGACTGTTGCAGTACTGTTTGACATTGTTGATTTTATTGAACGTATAAAATTTGACGTGTTTTTAACATCGTTGCGGCGATTCTTAGCAAAAACTTTAGCTATTCTGTAGTTGACGGCGTAACTGTTGAGGCGAAACAAAAGGATATAAAGGCACAGATGCGTCGCATAAAGAACAACTAAAACATGTCTGAATACACCAAGGGATCTCACGAACACAAACACGAGCATGGCCACGAGCATCATGATCACGAGCACAAGCATGACCACGAACATAGTAATGAAGAGCATCATGAGAATCACAAGCATTGCCACGACCATGAGCATCATCACGCCGAAAAGAAAACTGTGAAGAAATAAATTACCAGAATTCTACAGAATCGGAGTTGTAACTTGTCGCGTCACATGATTTTCTCTTCGATTTCATCTGCTATGCCACTCATTTATAATTTTCATTTTACTGATGGTTTAAACATTTTGTTCAGAACGTTCAGTTGGCACAAGTACAACAGTATACTTTCAATTTGTTGCGATTTGTCTTTTGGTAACATGTGTAGTTGATCCAACACACCTACGACTTTCTTTTGATCAATGAATGGTTGATTGGTAAACTCATGACTTCGAAGCGTTTGTTGAATGTACTCGTACATTGGACCATCTTGCTTCCATGTCACTGGAGGAGCAAAAAACGGATGTTTAACTCGTTTATATAACTCTTCATTCAACAAATCTTTCGTGGCTTCTCTTAGAATGTACTTTTCAGTCATCGTCCCGTTCTGAGGATCAATTTTGAGTTTCATGTGGATTGGTAGATTATTCACGTACTCTACCACGTGGTGATCCAAGAACGGTGTTCTCACCTCTACAGAGCTAGCGAGTTCTACGCGATCTCCCAAGCTTTGTAGTATCAAACTAACAAAGATAGATTTACTCCACAAATAAGCATCGTTATACACTGGATGCCATTTGTTCTTCATTTTATCAACAACATCAGGTGTCAATACACGAGCGTTCATGAACTGTACAACATCTAATTGTTGTGCATGTTTGTACTCGTCAGAAACAAATGCATCTAACGCGCTTAACATGGGAATAGCAAAGACAGAACTTTTGTAGCCAAGAAACTTTTCAAAATTCTTTTGGTCGTTTGAATCAGGTTGATTCATCAACGCTCTCCATGCAATATTTGTTTCGATCAGTCTTTCCAGAATTTTCGCGCTTTGAGTAGGGTCCATTGTTTTTAACGCGTTTTTCAACATGTTAACCTTGAACGTAGGGTATCCTAAGAAGAACTCATCACTACCTTCTCCACTTAGCATGACTTTGTATCCATGTTCGTTCACAGCTTTTGCTAGTGCATACTTGGCAACATAGTTCAAATTGATGTTAAAACCTTCACCATGGTACGTTGCCTTCTCAAAATAGTCGACCATTTCTTTTTGCCGAAGTGGAATTTTGTGAAATTTTGCACCATACTTTTGTGCGAAACGTTGTGCAATGTCACCTTCGTCGAATTCTTTATGCTCTTCAAATGCGATAGTAAAAGCATCTACTGTTCCATTGGATCCATAATCACGTTTGAGTATCGTGTTTGCAAGTCCAAGAATTGCACAAGAATCTATTCCGCCGGAAAGATATACACCAACGGGTACATCGGAACGTAATCGATACCGCATGGCATCTTCTAATAATTTTCTAACATTTGTTTTTGCTTCTTCTTCCGTGATGTGATCATTGTTAATGGTCTCATAATCAATATCCCAATACTTGATCGTTCGTAACGAACGTGGATTTGAAGTGTTCACTACAACATAGTGACCAGGTGGTACTTGCGTGATACCTTTGAAGATCGGTGCGTTGATAACACTATGCATACTAGTAATCACACTTTCTTCCCAAACGCATTCGACGCCCAATTGGAATAATGCTTTCATTTCACTTGCTAGGCACAGTACACCGGCATTGTTATGAGTATAAAACAGTGGCTTGATACCGAAACGATCCCGACCGAAAATGAGTGTTTGATGTCTTTCATCGAAAATGACAAATGCAAACTCTCCACGTAAGTGTTTGAACATGTCAAGTCGGTACTCTTCGTATAAATGTAACAGTATCTCACTATCAGATTGTGTTTTGAACGTGTAGCCTTTAGCTTGTAGCTCCTGCCGAATTCTTTCAAAATCGTACAACTCGCCATTAACTATTACTGCGACATCTCCGGCTTGATTCGTGATTGGTTGATGACCACCAGTAATGTCGATTATAGATAAACGGGTGTGACCTAGATTTACTTTTTCATTGGCTGAACTCCACTTTGAAACGTGATCAGGTCCTCTATGCTTGATAACGTGTAATGCTTTGTCGATAGAATTTTGTGGAACTGCGTTTGGTGACGCACTAAGTGTGGCGACTAATCCACAACGTAGTTTTGTGAGAGTACTGAAGCATCGGGCAGATACTCTAGAATACAAAGTCGAGGAGAGCATCTGCAGTGAAAAGCAGTTTTGCAGAAGAACAAAATAGGTAAACTGCCCTTGCTTTTTGTGATGTTATCTGTTGCTTGGTGGGGGCATAGCTCTGGTCAGTTCCACACTTTTTATTGGGTTGTTTTTTTACTCTTTACAAAACAAACTATAAATTAGCATATGATTTTTACTGTATTCGTTTGAGTAACCATGGTTCAATGTGTTTGATGATTACATCTTCTGTTCCAAACCAAAAGTGATCCGCATCTTGTATTATTTGTAATTCTTTTGGTTCTGCCAACGTGTCGTACCACTTGGTGAAGGATGAAACGGATGCAAACTGATCTTGTGTTCCTAATATGAAGAATTTTGGTTTCTTGCCAATGTGTGAATAGTGACTTCCAAAGATCCACGATGCCCACCACCCCTTTGGGTATGAAATTGCCGCAAAAGAATCAACTTGTTCGATTTCATCTGCTATGCCACTCATTATCGCTGACCCACACGAATATCCAAGTATAATGATTTTATCGACTTTGTATTTTTCTACAATATATTTACATACAGCTTTTCCATCTTCGCGTTCATCCCATGCTGTTACAGTAGAGGAACCAGTTGATTCTCCCACTCCACGAAAATTAAATTTAACGACAACCGAGATAGAATCGCGTAACTGTTGTGGCAGATCACTGTTATTACTGTAAAAATGTTTAAACAGTGCCGAAGGTACGTTATTTGACATGTGGCCACCCATCATGCTGTAAGGATGGGTGCATACGAGCGCGAGCTTTGTTTTACCGCTAATTGGATTTAACACGCCAATTTCTGCTTCTAGTACTATGCTACCTGTAGAAGGTATGTGTACATGTTCTCTGGGCATAGTTGTAACGTAACTATTTGCGCAAACCGGTCAAAGAGTTTTCATGCAGCGATTTAAAGTGAGCTCATATTTCACACCAAGATCTTGCCTACGGAATATCAGGCTACCAAGATCCTGTAAATTCAATATGCATCTTGTGAAATACTCACTGAACCCGTGTGATAGCGAAAAAGAAGATAATGTCTCTTGAATTAATGAATCTAGGCACCTCATGTGGAAGAAAATCATGCTAAATAATTTCCTCATACAAGTTTTTAAGTGGAAAATGCAGTGAGTTAATTCCAAATCCGTGCAAAGCACATTATTTATAAAACAAATTGTCCTTGGTTTGGCATTTGACAGCCGTCGTCCAACTACAGTCAAAATGTTTATGCAAGAGGTCTGAGTCAAAGATACCTTGCAGTTTAAAAAAACACACGCATACACACACACAATGTCGTCTTACCCAAAATCTAGCTTCATGGCACGACTTGGAGAGTACAGACTCGGTAATCAAGCTGCTGCAGATCAAAAGTCACCACGCACTGAGCAAAAGAAGACATTTGTACAAAATTCACTTACACCAAAGTTCTTACGCACTGATGACACGGTGCTAATACTAGTTCCTGAGGAGCTAGAGATTCATGGAGGTATTGATCCAGGATTGCACGGAAGAATAGGCAAGATTGTTTCACCATCGTGTGCAAGAGACTCTGTTGAGGTCCAGCTAGTGCGCAAAGCTCGCGAAAGTGAAGATCTAGACTACTCCTATGCGGATCGTTTCTATTCCAAGCCCGAAGTTGTCACTGTACCAACATTTTGCCTATCACTAGAGAAGAAGCACTTCCACCAACGTATGTGCAACCCAAGGTTCGATGAGGAATTATTCCTACCAAAGACTGGCAGGTCCAACTCGCTAGCTGATCTAGATGAAGAAGAGGATGATTGTCTAG
>JAESGV010001075.1_pt1 | contig 11645 bp, 11 predicted proteins | sample 9269781 | NCBI WGS metagenome assembly JAESGV01 (sample SAMN15741586, study PRJNA653496) | algae metagenome | isolation source: Tildeniella torsiva UHER 1998/13D and co-occurring heterotrophs from... | place: Slovakia: Slovak Paradise National Park, Hrabusice, Kosice Region | collected 2000-01-01 | reverse complement strand
GTTTCTGCGTCATCATGTGCAGCGAGGATAGAATCTGGAACAGGTGTTACAAAACGTGGAGAAGAAGATATCCCATTGTTCTTAACACAAATCTGCAAACCACAATCTAGCATCAACTCGATTGCACAATTCTCATTGGACATTCTTAACTCTGATGCTGTTTCAGAAGAGATTGACATGAACGATCCAACGATCGGTAATCCAGCAATTACCGTTGTCGATGTGATCGGTCCTCACAAACAACGCGATGCCATGTTCTTGGTAAGCAGTGGACTCATCACCTGTGTAAGTTTCAACAGTAAGAAACATCGATTTGCAACAAGGTGGCAAGTAATGACGCCAAGTAGCTACGATAAAGAGTTGGAAACAGAAAGTAACGAACACTTCTTTGTAGAACTTGTAGGACTACGGTTACGACCAGAAGAAAAACACTCGTTCATGATTGCCGTTGGAGAAAAGTCAATGACCGTTCTAGATTTGCATGGAACTATTCAGCAAGTTTTACCACTACAAAGTCCTATTGTAGCTCCTGTTATACTCCAAGATATTAACGGAGATGGTGTTTATGATGTATTAGTCACTACAAAACATGGAATTTATGGATACGTGACAAAACCACATACTGGAATAAGTGTATTGAGTTTCTTGGTCGTTATTGTAGTGTTGGTAATTGGTGTTATGTATTTGTCAACATACATTGATTTGCAAGATCCATATTTTGTCAAGAAGAGCGAAATGTATCAAAAATAAATTATTTTTATAAAACGCCACAATGATTGATCAACTCCCCAAACAAATTAGAGGAATTGTTAAACTTGTTGCAGGTTCTCTCCAAACAATTCACCAAGTGACCATCTATCATGAACACTTCCAGCGGTACTTGTAATGGTACATCCAAGGCATGATTTACATACGTGGTATGGAGCAAACAGACAACATAAGTAGTAACAAAATGCACAGTACTGGCTGCGTCTGCATCAAGTTTTTCGTCAACTTTTGATAATTGTTCTTCCAAGTAGCGGTACCACTCGGCATCAACCTTCTTTTCCAATACTTTTTTCTTCAAATGTGGCACCCGTTGTGACGCTTGACAAAAAGCAATCACACGTTCCACCTTGTCCACAATTTCATCACCATACAAGTGCTTTAAATACTTCATACAATACCGCTCAAAAACAATTTCTGTAACATGTATCATCAACTCTTGATCGCTCATTTCTTGACCATTCGGCACTTTCAAAATCTTTAGAAACAATTCTTTCATATCTTGTGTCGATTTAATCATTTCATCCTCAATTGGTTCCAAATTGACAAGCTCACCAAGAATTTCAGAAAAACGTTTTTTCAATTCAGTGTTAATTACCGCTTGATTATTTTGTTTTTTTCCAGACATGGCCAACATATCTTTTAATTGTAACCGATGTTTGGCTTCATCGGCAGTACATTGTACCGGAAACTTGACTAACATCATATCAGCATTAGGTTCATGTTTTTCTGGATCAACATCATGAGAATGAATTTCCATTACAAAATGCACATGTGATTCTAACGGCTGATCAAACTTGTTCGGTATTTCCATGCCATGTTTGTTCATTAACCGTTCAACAAGTACACGATTAAAAACGAGTTGATATACCATATGCCGAAGTGGTGAAAGCACCAACATGACGGTTGACTTGCGAGGTTCAACAACTGTCCCGAACTGGTAAAACTGCCGACGAATAATCGATAAAATTTCATTTGCAAAAGTGCCATTTCTATCCAAGTACAGTTTCTTGTAACATAAATCAGCTAGTGAGTTTTCTGCACGTTGGTCAACCGGTCGCGTAAGATCATACATTTGCCGAGCTTCTTCAAACTCTCGAATAAATCGGTGATATCCTTTCGTACTCATCATCGCTATTGTAAACATGTTTACCGCAAACGTTTCATGCGTTGTATCAATACATTCATCAGAAAATTGTAACGAATCGTGGACCATTAGGAACATTGCGGCAATGATTTGTTTTGACATAAATTTGAGTGATATGACCAATCCTTCGTTTACCGAATCTTGCCGAAATTTATCCATCAAATATTGTTTCATGCGATCATGTATGGATTTACAAGAAAAAAAATCATTACCAATAATGCAACTCAAATCGGGAAGTAACTAGTGTGTTAGTTGGAAAAGTGTGCTTACCTTGTGGTTGAGTTGTCTCTTGATCAAGTGTGGGTATTCGTGTAATAATTGTTCCACTTGTGCCGAATAGGATTTTGAAAAATCGTATTTGTTGTACCGTACAGCGGTCACGTTATTATTTGTAATTTCTAAAGAAGACATTGGTATATATGCAGGTACATCAAAAATAAAATAATCTGTGTCGTTCGCCAATACGGCATAATGTTGTTCTTTGGAACAAAATCTTGCCACTTCCAAATCGGCTTCGTATTCCATTTGATGAACAACGAGTAGTCCGTTACTTTGTGCCGCACGTTGATTTAAAAATGTTGCGTATAAATATTTTGTTAATGATAACGACATGGTCTCGTATTCACCTGTTCGGTTTACAAAGATATCTTGAACGGCTCCACCATCGCATAGTGTTTCAATCATTTTTCTTTTTCGATTTTCACGTTGCAGTAACTCTGCTTCTTTACCTGGTTCGCTCATACCGTCTAAAAAGATCACAATACGAATGCCGAGTGTTTGGAAAATTGTGCATAGACGATCTAGTTCGTCAATTAATAGTTGTTGGTTGTATCCGTAAATGTACGAGGCTGGACCTGCCTGTTTTAGTGCGTAATGGAGAAAACTTCCACCATCAACAACTAACGTGATATTTTTTCCGTGTTGTTCTTTGTATTCGGTACTGATTCGTGCAAAATCGATTGGTGTACCCCAAGCACCCTCTTGTTGTCGTACCAGTGCGTCTAAACCTTTCACACCCATGATGCAATATCGAGTTTGCAAAGTTACAAAAGTTTATTTGTTTCTGCAAATCTCTTCTTCGGTTTTGTTACAGTTACTCTTGTGATGAGTGTGCCAATCTTCAACTTGGCATTTGGAAGAACAATAGTAAATACCTAAACATTTGGAGCATTTTGATAGTTTCATGCCTTTTAGGCGCAAGTTACAATTGGCGCACCACTTGGCAAAATTCACCTCTGTTTCTTTTGTATTTGCTTTTGTCTTCCACCGAGTTAACCACGCTTCTATTTCATAAAATTTGGACCTTTGGTCCATTATGCCTGCAGATTTTAACGACTTTATGATTTGGTTCATAGTAACACTAAATTCGTCCATCATGGCCTTCATGAAAACGTTCATTGGCAATGGTTTTTTCAACATTTCTGTAGGGTTTTGCGTTCTCTTAATTTGCTGTACTACGGGCAACATAAGATTGAACACGCCAACTTGGTGAACGTAACCAGGTACCGCACGGTCGTTTCCGCTGTACAAGTGAATCAAAAAGTAGATATTCATGAACTGCGTGTATGAGTGGAGTACCCATGATTCATTACCAACAGTGCCCTTGGTAATTCTTTTTACGTGGAACTTCAGGTAGTCCATAGTTTCATCGTTAATTTTGTTGTGTACGTTTGTGAAAAGCTCCCATAACTCGTCCTGTCTTTCTTTTTGGAGTAAGTCGTCTTCGTTTTCTAAACTTTTCCATGCGGCAAGAGCACGGTGTGACTCTCTTTTCCAATCTTCAAGCGTCTTCAGCGGCATAGTGTGAAAGTTCAAACAATGTTTTTGTAAACGGCAAAACTCGCGTCGCTCCAAAGACGTCTAACTGAAACAGTTGAAATGGGTAATAAACCTTCAACAAGAACAGTAGCTGTTATAGGAGCAGACAGCGTTGGAAAATCAACAATCGTTTCGGCTCTTAACGAGAACCGAGTAAAGAAACATCAAACGTTGTACGTCGAAGCGAATATTAGAGGAAAACCTATAGTACGCCTCAGAGCCGACGCATTAATTTTAGTGATACATTCGGACCAGTCAGATGGCGACTTTACACAGCAACAGAAACTAATATTCAAAATACTCGAGCAAGATAAGACGCTACCAGCTCTTTTATACGCGAATTTTCAGGACCTACCAAACGCGAAATCTGTAGCGTATATATGCGATAAACTCAGGTTACACAGTCTGAGAAATAGACAATGGTACATACAAGCATGTTGTGCTACTTCAAAAGAAGGTGTCTATGAGGGCCTGGATTGGTTATGTTACAGTCTCAAGAATGCAAAGGCACTAGTAACTAACACTATAAAAATAGGAACAGATTACCAGTGTGGAGTGCGACATATGCAAGGATTCACAGATTGCTACATTATAACAATCATGGATAAACTATAATCTACACCTCTGGCTTGCAAGTCGCCAGCATTGTAATTTTAGCCAACCAGGCCAAACCAAACACTGCAACATGAAGACTTCGCGAAGTCGCTTCAGAGGCTTTGTGAATTGTAGCTTATAGCTGCAAGTGTTCACACTACTTACAAACGACATAAATCGATATTTCCTTACTTCATCATGCATTTATTCGTAAATATACTCGCTACCTAAGTCGACTCGATGGATACCATGGACCACTCGCCTCAACTTAGCACCTTATAATTATTTGGTACTCAACGTACACAGCTAACTTCATGGTTAACTTCGGCACACCAAAAAAATAATATTGCATGAAAATATTATTACACACGACGCACTTGTATAACAACACTAGTACCCCAGAGGTATAATGAATAGCACCGTTTCATTTTCTGACGTCGACATCCTTGTCGCCTCAAGCAACACTGACGCATTGTGCGTCCCCAAGCAACAACCCATTACAGAGCTTGAACTACTGGATAAGCTCATTAAAGGCACAATAATCACTGGCTGTGCAGCATCATGTGCATACGCCTGCTACTTTTACCTTCCAGTCATCGCATTCCAGGCTGGTTATCATGGTAGTCTACTTGTATCGAGCTACCTGGCTCCAAACGCTTCTTCATTGACGTACTGTATCGTCATTCTTCCCAAGGCAGTACATATTGGTACGTACTGCTATTCGTCACCTGCAGTTGCATCTGCAGTGCAAACAATTTCAACAGTTACTGGAGCAGTAATTGGTACTTCAGTCGTGCAATTGTATGAGTTGATCAAGAAGGTGGTACAGAAACCAAGTATCGTCAAACAGACGATTGAAAGAGCCTTTCAAGCTGTAAAGAAATTCCTGTATAGAATATATCGTACTACAAGTACAGTAACTGCCTGATGCCAATGCGAATGTAAATAAAAATTAACTATTGCTTTCTGTTTGTCATTCTTTTTGTAATTTTCATCGCGCGAACTGCAGCTCTACAAGGCAGAAGCGATGATGGGCAATAAGCACAGCAGTCCTATACTCATACTAGTCGTAGGAGCAAATAGCGTTGGCAAAACTACAATTATTTCGAAATTAATAGAACAAAACAACTTTAAAAATTTAACATTGCGATACGTAGAAGCAACGCTGCATAGTATACAACCAACACGGTTCGCACCAAGCGTATTGATATTTGTGGTAAATTCTGCGAGTTCCGAGAGTACATTCAGCGAGCAAAAAAATCAATTGTTCCAAATACTTTCCCAAGATGCTACACTACCTCTACTAGTTATCGCTAATTTTCAAGATCATCCACATGCTCATTCTATTGCAAAAATAACTGAAATGCTCGATCTTTCCAGTTTGAAGAATCGATGGTGGTATATTCAACAAAGTTGCACCATAACAAGTGATGGTGTGTATGAATCTTTAGATTGGCTCTTGTACTGTCTAAAAGAACACAAAGAACGAGTTTGTGGCGAAATACAAATAGGAAAATTAGGTACGACATGCATAAAGCGAACTGCTGTATTTATCGATTGCACCATCATAACATTGGAAAAGTAAATTACCAAATCGCTAAATCTGCTCTGTGGTGTATGAATGGTCCTTCAATATTATACACTTGCCGCATACTGGCTACATCGTATACCCTTACATTTTCGTCCTCGTAGTACGCAACTAGCAATCCTTTACTAACAAACGGTTTGTACGTAGTTGACGCAGGACAAAATGCTATTTTTTCCTCTAAAAGTTTAGTCTCCATATTATACACAGAACAGTAAAAACTTGAATCTGGATCCGTGTTTTCAAATACCAAAGCGATTTTGTGGTCAACTATCCTGGTTGAGTAAGCATCACCACCAATAATTGGCATGACTTTTGCTGTTGCTTCTGTGGATAGATCTACCATCATTATATATTTGTCTTCAACATAGTACACACCTCCTCTAGAGTAATCGACAGATATTGGCCTCGCTGGTAGTGTTTTTAAATGCTCAAATGGTGAAATGCTCCACAGTGATAAACGACAGTCATATGAGCATAAAATAAACTGATTATCGTTAATGAAGCACATTTCTACTGCGTAATCTTGAGGGAACGATATATATTCGTCAGTCAATATGTCCCATTTTCCAATCAACATTTGTGCGTGTAGGAGTACACTATTGTGGCGTACCTCCAGTCCCTTCACATTCGCTATGCCAATGTCTTTGGTTTTCGTGAATTTGCCGTAACTAATATTATATATTTGTAGTTCTGTGCATATGTTCTGTTACGGCGAGTACAAGTTCGTGTTCTGAGAGAAAGACCATTGCACATATTGCAGTTATGGTTATAGAGTGTTTGAACATATTTAAGAGATCGTAAATATGGACACTGTCTGCAGCACAACATGCAATTAAAGTTCTCTGTCGGCTGCTCGTTTTGTTCTTAAGCATTGAGAATAAATCTTTGCTTGTGTACGGTACAAATAGCACGTCACTGTTGGCTGCAATATCTACGATTTCATGCGGCGAGTGATATTTCATTTTCTGTTTGCGTGGGTTACGGGACATTCAACGATTGTAAAATATGACTGTGCAAGGCCGCACAACATGCAACAAAATCAAAGCAAAAAATTATTAATTTAATGTTTGATTATACTTTCTAAAAACTTATCCATCATTTCTTCTCCAAACTCTGGTTCGGCCAATGTCATGGCGAACACAGTAGACTTATTCTGTACAACTACTACAATCTGTCCTCCAGTACGTTTACCCATCTGCTTAGCAACGTTTTCATGCAAATATTCCGGTCCTCGTTCATTACCATCCAACTTTAACTCGGCTAGTGTCACAACTACCATCTTTGGAGGCGCAAAACGCATATCAATATACGTTACCGCTTCAGCTTTACTTTTTTCACTTGTTGCGTACAACATATTGATCTCTGCTACGTGAGAGAAGACATACTCTTTCGAAGCAGTGCGATCAATATCACGCTCTTTAGAACTCACTTGTAAATTGTCATCTCCTTTCAATGACGCACAAATCTTTTTATGTTCAGGCCAGTCTTTCTTTTGACAATCTACACTGCAGTAGCGCACGCTCTTACATGCAGAACATCGCTTACTCTCTGTAGTATATCGTTTACAAAAGTTACACATTGGCGCCGTTGGTTCTTCTTGCTTTGTTCCAAGTTTGAATCGCTTGATCGCTTGTTGTGCAACTTCTTTTGTTTCTCTGTGTCTACTCTGCAACAATGGAGATAAAATCTCTTCTATGTCCATCCTTGCCAACACGTCTCTTAGTTGGTAACCATTTGTGACACAAATAAACGTCAACATCTCGACTGCAAGTGTTCTAGCGTCATAGTTGTCCGATTTTGCATGTTTTGCCAACATTTTCACCAATTTGGTGTTTATGACTCGTTTAGCAAATGCTAACGACTCATCTTGTCTCATCATTAGCCCCAAGGATGACAAGGTAGTCGTGTTACCTTTCATTGTCAAACTTGTTAGCCAATCAACAAAATCTTGGCCCAAGAATCGTTTATACATTTCTGGATTGCTAACAAGCATATACTGCGCCAAGTACGGAAGATCTTCTGGGTGTTGTAGAGAACCATGCAAGCAATCATTAATGAAAAAGTCTGTAAACTCTTGTGAAGATTTGCTCAACTGTAGTTGACCAACTTGATCAAAACACAAACAGTATATTGCTTTTCTTGCCAATGATCTACTACGATTTGAGAACGATTCTGGGTGCGTATAAACTTCAACCATTCGATCCCAAATAGTTTGGTTTCCTGCAACTCTTGGCGCAGCTACCGCGTCATCACTAATATTGACAAGTAGCGTCAAAATCGGATCTAACAAGTGAACATCTTTTGTTTGTACGCTAGTATCTAGCAACCGAGCGATTGTGTTCAAAAACGTATCTTCGGTGCAACGTTGCCTCATGGGTGGATAATTGTAATCAGCAGTGATATTAGCTAACGCAACAATAATGTTTTCCATTAAGAACATATCGTGCAACGGTAAACTCATCAAAGTGGCTATTAATGTATCGATCCATCCTTGCTGTATCATAGTTTGTGCAGGAACAACATATGAACCAACGGCGACACATAACGATAGTAACGCAAGCACGTCACCTTTTTTGATGTTTTCTATTGCTGTATGGAGTGGGTAACGTTTATGAATTATAAGCTTTGCAAATCTTTCAAAACCGACTATATTGTTAGTGTAGGTTGACAAACATACGAGATTTGTGTTCTTGTGCGTACTCGGTGATATCGCGAGCTCGTGAAAGTAGTTTTGTTGTGGATTCGTCTTTCTCTGATGCGTTTATGCCCTTTTTTAAAGCTTCTTTCGCTTTGGTGTAGTCGTGTAAGCATAGGTATGCATTCACTACGCGCAGATAGCCTTTAGCCCAATTTGGTTTTAATGCGGTGCATTTTAGTGCATCTTCGAGTGCGCCATTATAGTCATGTACTATGAGACGTACTGCGCTTCGGTTACTGTACAGAATATAGTCTACTTCGTTTTGATTTTCGATATTACCAAGTAGATCTAGCGCGGTGGTGTAATGGTGAATTGCCTTCTCGTAGTTTTTCTTCTTTAGGGCATCGTTGCCCTTTTCTTTCTCTTCATTTACTCGGTCCATGTTGTGCGGTTTTTCACAGTTGATCTGAATTTACAATCTTATGAAACGGATGATTGCATAGATTTTTATGAAACTGGTGCAAGTTTAAGAAAGTACCCAAAACTAATGCTACAAAACTTGTCGCAAACTTTTGTAATTTGGAAATGTCAAACAACATACGCTGCCTCTTTGGGATGATGCACAGAACAAGTGGGCGAAAGCACAAAGCAAATGAAAGAGGAATCAAACACGCAACCTAAAATAATGCCAGATAAAAATCCAAAAACTGAACAACAACCTGACATACCTCAAACTGGTATGGTACATGCTAGTGGCGGGAGAGAAGATTTTCAGATTAAAAAATAATATTTATGAAAGTAGCAAAAATTGATGTAACGCAACGATCAACAAACATTCTGAACTTATAAATAATCTTTTACAAGTTGTTCGCTCTTTACCCACAACTCATGCGCAAGCTCATCGCTCTCACCAGTTCTACTGGTAGGCGTAAGCTTACAATCCACATAATACCCACCTGGAACAACATCAGGTGCAACACAACAGTACAGTTGCGTTTGAACTCCTTGTTCAACATTTTTTCCAACCATCCACACTGTAGCAGGATAAAATAGTGTCAACATCCAATGCGAATTTCTAACAAATCCTGTATGAACGACTCCTGGATTCACAGTAACAACTGTAGCACGATCACCAAATTGTTTTTGCAATTCTCGCGCGAAGAGCACGTTACATAGCTTTGAGTGAGAATACAAATTATGTTCGAAGCCACGATTTTTCATTGGTGTTTTTACTTCATCTAGCCACAACTCGGAAATATTTTGATGTAAAAATGATGATAAAACGACTACACGACCTTTCGATTCGATAATTTTATCGAAAAGTAGGCGTGTGAGTAAATAATGCGATAAATGGTTTGTTTGAAAATTAATTTCTATTCCGTCTTTTGTGAGTTCTCCTGGCATTTGTATTCCAGCGTTATTGACGAGTAAATTCAGTGGTAAATTTTTCTTTTTAAATTCTTCTGCAAACTGTACGACACTAGAAAAGTCGCACAAATCCAAGCGAATAAACTCCAATGAACCAGTTGCATCCTTGTTTTCGTTTTGCAAAGTCTCGATTGCGTTTTTTGCTTTTGTTTCGTCACGACACGCTAGTATTACATGCGCTCCCAACTTAAAAAGCGATTTTGTAGTTTCTAATCCCAGACCAAGGTTAGCACCAGTAATGATAGCCACTTTGTTAGCGAGTAATTTATCATTATCCAAGTACTCACTTGGACAAACACCAGGTTTGAAATAGTTGAAGCGGTGAAGCATGTTTTGTTTGGAAATCAGGTTGTCTTCAGCGATGTCACTCGCTGTCAATAACGAGTTTATTCAGAGTCTTCACTGGATTGTTCTTCAGATGAGACATTGTCGGTATCTCTTCCTCGCTTGACGAGTTCTGTTCTAAACTTTTGCATGCTGATTTGATTTGGTGGACGCAAATTCTTTTTCTTTGGTCTTATGTTTCTTTTTCGCATGTTTATAAACCCTAGATGTTAGCTTAATAACGATACATACAATTTGTGACTTGCTTCATAGTAAGCCCTGTCAAGTCGCATAAATCTTCTTTCTCATCTGTAGATGGGTACGGATTGGCTTTGTGCTTTGCTACCCAAGCTTTGAGTGTACTAGCTTCTTTAGGGCCAAGCTTTTTAGTAGCTTTCTCTTTAGGGTCTCTGGCATATCGAACAACAACTGGTTGTGGCGCATCGTACAAACGGATTTGTTGTATATCTGAAGTCGTGTCGTTCAGTACTTTATCGAGATCTGATATCAGCTGTTCGTGGTTGTATGCCATTGTGTTTGTTAATGTTTGAGTTAGAAATAGTCTTGGCAGGCAGTGATGGATCAACCATGTGTATAGCTAAAAATAACGAAAGCACAACAGGTAGGTATCTGAAATCCTTATGCTCATAGTGCTCAGCTATGGCTGTCCAGAATTACTTGTAATCTTTGGACAACTTGCACTAGGGACAAGATTAATTCTTTCACAAATGGACCCACTTCTACGCGTGAGAGAAACTGCACAGTACGTCACCGACAACGCGAAACACGTCAATATCAACGACAATGCACTACTCAAAATAACAGAGTCGCTATCAAAAGACGTTTGGGATCGTTTATCTCGTGTGAATGAAGAAAAGTCAAATGCAAATATCGAACAAGCAGTATCATCGGACGGTTTTGTAGAAAGTCTGTTCGTAGAATGGGATAATGAAAAGGCTCACTTTAGAGATTTAAACGATCCAGACACAACTGCACAATATATTCTCGTATTGAGCGCATTAAACTTTTGTTTCTGGCCAGGTGTCAAGAATGAACCATCACAAACAGAAACTGAAGCGTACGAATACTGTCAATTAGCAAGCGCACTACGAGACGTACTTTTAGAAGATAGAAACGCATTCAACGCTCAAAATTTGTCCACATGCACAGAAAAAACTCTGTTAAAATGGTTCAAGTGTATTATACCACAAGCACCAGAACGAGCACGGTTAATACGTGAAATAGGAATTAATTTACAACTACACTTTAATGGAAAAGCATCCAAGTTGATCTCGTCGGCAAATAACAGTGTTGTGAAATTAGTTTCACTCATCACTGCATTT
>JAESGV010001074.1_pt1 | contig 11645 bp, 12 predicted proteins | sample 9269781 | NCBI WGS metagenome assembly JAESGV01 (sample SAMN15741586, study PRJNA653496) | algae metagenome | isolation source: Tildeniella torsiva UHER 1998/13D and co-occurring heterotrophs from... | place: Slovakia: Slovak Paradise National Park, Hrabusice, Kosice Region | collected 2000-01-01 | reverse complement strand
AACACAAAATAGAAACACAACGTCAACAAAAGATTTCTAAGAAGAACAAAAACTCTCAATTCACAGAAGAAGAGTTGATCGAACAACAGAAAAATTTGATTGAACAATCTAGACAACGTACACAACCAAATACACCAACGCACACGCCAATGTCACCTTTCCAACCACCAATGAACGCTACCAACACTCAACAAGTATTTCAATCAAAGCCACTTGGCTCTCAAGCTCCGCCACCGTTCAACATTAACAATTCAAACAATGGACAGTAAATATAATACATTATACTCGCCAAACTACAAGAACTGTTCTTACGTAAGAATGCTGGACTATTTCGTCACATGCAGATCATTTGTAGATACAAAACAACCATACAACAAACTGTTTGGTTTTGATGTGGAATGCGAAGCCAATGTGCTACTTCTAACGACAGCTTGTAAGCGGAGAAAAACGGACAAAATATCTCCAAAACAAAACCTTCAACACCTACTTGCATGATGGTTCAACAACCGCTTCCAACGTCTACTACACCACTTGCAGCTGTGGCATGTTTAAACTGTAGGAGAGGGCACAGAAAATGCGATAAAACGTTGCCTAAATGTTCGCTCTGCAACAAACTCGGAAAAGAATGCGTGTACGACTATTCGATTGTTAAGAGACACAATCCATACCCACCAACACAGAGCATACCAACATTGAAACTGCATCCATTCAGTGTGGTAAAAATCAAAGACGAAACAATTGACGACAAACTGATGCGACTTTATGAGACTTCTATGCGGGACGTAAGTCAAGTCCCTATCGGTGATAGAGCTTTTTATTACGCTTTCCAAGCAGTTGTCTTGAAACTAGAGGGAGAAAATGAACAAGCATCACTCATGCTCACACAGGCTAGGCCCTTCATGATGGTACGCATGCACGCTAATTTATTAACTTACAGGATAAAATAGACCAAATAGCAACGGATCCTGGTATCGCATTGCTGGCACTGAACTTTACTTACTACTACATGTTCGAAGAGGACGCCGACAAATGCAATTTCTTTCTCTCAAACTTGAAACAGTTTGTCAAGAAGAACAAGCAACCAAACAAATCAAATTTGATAGAAGTAATGTACAAAGAAACAATACGATTATGGAAGGGAACAGTCAATGTTGAACTATCGTTAAAAACATTCTTGATGCAGTATGGACTACTACAAAAATACTTGGCAAACAACACAAAGTTGCCAATGGATCCACAAATGAGTTTAGTAGAAGTAGAAGAGATCGACCAGATGAGTAGCGATTTGGCAGTAGATAAGAACGACTTCAAGTTTGATACCAATCGCGTCATCACACTCTCGCAGAAGTTTCCACAGTATATTGATCAAATAAGCAATTACTACCACAACTGCATGTTGCGATTGGACAAGTATGTATTCCACATGATTTCTCAAGCGTGGATTATCGAAAAGAGTACTGATATCAACACCAAGCTACTGGCAGCAGCTACTATAGCACAAGGAACACAGTCACAGATGTTTTACATGAATTGTATATTCTTTGGACCTGTGTTGAGACCTGCTGTACATGTACATTTGAATGCACTAGAGACCTATGGATATGAACAAAGTATTGTAGATATGTTAAAGCTAGAGTTGGATGCACTAAACAAGATGACGTGTGTACCAAACTACGGTGAGTGTGAGCAACTAATAGGAGAGATAAACAAAGTGATGACAGATATTTTGCAAGAGGAAGCGAGAAGAGACGGTTCACTGATGCAAGAGCCGCTTTATCTAAGTAGTAGTTCTGGAGATGAGTTACTAGATCAATTCTTTACGGAGTTCTTTGCGTAGCGATAATAAATATCAAAGAAACAGTTTTTGTTTGACGAGTTTACAAACTTGCTCAAGTTGACAGCACAACTTTTAATTAATTGAAGATGAACCTAACCAAATTCATACCGCCCATAAATTTTGGATATGTTCAGGTTTGATACTCAAAACAGCACTGACCAAACAGGAGGATTTGTATCGCAGCGGACAGCCAAGCTCTCTAAACTTTCCACATCTAGCGCAACTGGGACTCAAAACAATTATTTTCCTCGCACCAGATCAGCCAAGTCAAGAGTTTTTGAACTTTGTTACAGACCAAGAAATAGAATTTTTGCATCTAGGCTCTCCGCACTGGAATAACCACAACGCGTCACGACAAACGAGTAGCAAAAATGTGAACAACAGTCAGTTGGGTTTAATAAGCGAAGAATTGGTTTTAGATGCACTCGAAATTATACTAGAACGTGAAAACTATCCCATACTTGTAATGTGCAATTTGGGACGTCACAGAACAGGGACGGTAATAGGATGCCTACGGAAACTACAAAGATGGAACCTAACAAGCATATTAGAAGAATATAGAAGATATGCAGGAACAAAAGTACGGTTACAGAACGAACAGTTCATAGAACTGTTTGATACAGATCTTGTACGATTACCTTCAAACCCACCACAGTGGTTATAAAAAAAGTTTGCTTGTTGTTTTGGTTGACACAAACATGAAGTCTTCATGATTGCAACAGACGGCCAACCAAGTCTTGATAAACATGTCTATGCGTACACAGAACATCGATCTGTATGCGAGTGAGGGCGAGCTCGACCCAACAACGTCGGCGGACACGAATAAAAAGAAACGACCTCGTTCTTCAAAGAAACAACAAAAGACAGCAGGAGGCAGACCAAAGAAAGAACCAGAAGCATACATCTATGAGTCGTACCGTGAACTCTCGGATCAGTTGTGGGAAGGCGATAACAACGATGACGATGATTTAATTCTTTTGGAACAGTTGGACGACGCACTCGCTGCAGAATCTAATAACACTGAAGCAAGCAGCATATATGAAAAAAAGTTTTTGTCAGAGCCAAGATTTGAAAAATTCTTGGCTAAGGAAGACTCTGTGTATCAACAAAACATTCGATCTAGAAAGGCTGCACCACCAGGGATAGCGTTTCAAATTACACCACCAACTGTACAATTTTTCACAGACAGACACGACTACAACTTCAACCCATACAACCCAGTTCAACCAACACCCAAGAATGACAAAGTCGCAAACGTTGCCTACTACCCAATATTTGGTGATGACTTTTCAGACGACGAAGATATTGTCAACGATGAAGATTGGTGTGAAGTGTTCGACACTGTTCCAGTACGGAGAATTTTGAAAAAGAGAAAACTGAGACACATAGATGCACAAATATATTCGTGGGGAATAGACCATTTACCAGAAACAGTACCACAAATAGCACATACATTCCAAGACGTAATGAGTGTGAGTGCCAATTTCAATCCAAGAACATCCCAACAATCATTTTTGCGACAACATTTACAGTCGTTGCGTCCTATCGATCAATACTATTTCCAAGTCGATCAATTACGAGATCGTGAACGTATGAAAGAAACCTATCAGAAATGGAATGGTGTAGTAGCAGAAGCCAAGTTGATGAAACGCAATCCAATACACTTGAGCGTTGCGCTACAATGTAGAGATATTGTCGTCGCGCGAATCGAAAAAACTCAAGCGTTGGCGCAAGCATCATCTTCACGTGCGAAGAAACTCAACAAGGAAATGTTAGGATTTTGGAAAAAACACGAAAAAGAAATTACAGAAAAGAGAAAGAAGAAACTCAAAGAAGAGCAAGAAAAGTTGGAAGCACAACGTCAGCAGAGAAAACTCAATTTCTTGTTAACACAAACGGAATTGTATTCTCATTTCATGGCAAAGAAGGGAATTACTCACGCACCAGTCGATGAAGAGAACGAAGAAGCAAAGAAGAATGCAGAGAAGGCGTTCTTGATACAACGAGAGAAAACACAAACGTTTGATCGAACAGTGGACAAGTTCCGAACAAATCACATGGTCGAAGAAGAGGAGGAAGAAATGGTATCAGAACCAAAGATCTTTGTTGGAGATTTGAAACAATATCAACTAAGAGGCTTACGTTGGTTGGTCTCTTTGTACGATCAAGGTATCAATGGAATCTTGGCCGATGAAATGGGTCTTGGTAAGACGATCGTAAGTGTGAAATTGGTAAATATTAACCATATAGCAAACAATCGCGTTTTTGAGTTACTTGGCAGAGAAACGTGGTATTTGGGGACCTTTTATGATTGTTTCTCCTAGTTCGACACTTCATAATTGGCAACAAGAAATTGAAAAGTTTTGCCCAGACCTCAAAGTTCTACCTTACTGGGGTAGTGTGAAAGATAGAAAGATTCTACGCAAGTTTTGGTCGCCACCAGAAAAACTGTATCAACGCAATTCACCTTTCCACGTGTTGATCACGAGTTATGGTTTGATTCTAGAAGATGAAAAAGCATTCAACAAGATCCATTGGCAGTATTTGATTCTAGACGAAGCTCATGCGATCAAGTCAAGCAAATCACAACGTTGGCAAACATTGCTAAACTTTAGATGCAGAAATCGCATGTTGTTAACAGTAAGTAACATTTAATTGCATCTAACTCGTAATAGGGTACACCAATTCAAAATAACATGCAAGAACTTTGGGCATTGTTGCATTTTATCATGCCAAGTTTGTTCGACTCACACGAAGAGTTTAACGAATGGTTTAGTAAGGACATTGAGAACAATGCCGCCAACAAAGTGTTAAAAAAGAAGGGAGAGTCAAAACTAGATGAACAACAACTTCAACGTCTACATTTGATCTTGAAACCATTCATGTTACGTCGTGTGAAAAGAGATGTAGAAAGTGAAATGGCGCCAAAGATTGAAAAGATTGTATATTGCGGACTAAATAGAGAACAACAAAACATGTACTCGGAACTACGCAAAGCGGTCAAGGAAGCAAGTGCAAAGAACACTTTCGGGTTGAGTAAGAAGTCACTCCTGAACATGGTCATGCATTTGAGAAAAGTGTGTAACCATCCTCACTTGTTCAGCGTTAATGAACTCGATACCAACTCACCACTACAATGGGGTCCTCCAGTTCCATTCGTAAGAACACTCGCAGTAGAGATTACAGGTATCATTCCAGAAGTTAGAAGTGACCACGAACACAATTGGATTGAGTATGTGGTTCCTCGAATCATCTACAAGAATTTAGATTCACCATCAAGACAAGCAAGACAAACTCTACTCGAAAGAAAATTCGTCATCACAAATTCTCGCAAGTATTTGTATGATGAATACGGAACTAGTGGTTTAGTGAACGGTATAGAGCGATGGGATAACAATGGAGATACAAATACAAAAAGAATTACACTAAGAAGTACAGGAAGTATTCTCGGACACATGATGAATATAAAAGAAAAAGACAAGAAACAAGATGAGAAGGAACAAGATGAAGAGAAACATATTTCCTCACCAACATTGAAGAATTTGTATGACGAAATACAGTTGGGTCTAACCACTCGCTATGAAACAAGTCGGTCGCTGCTCGTAGGCGATGATACACACGAACGATACTTTGACGATGTCGTGTGGAGAAAAGCAAAATTCACACAACATGCATTCTCGCAAGCAGTAACTATTCCCATCCAAATGGTCGTTCACAATCGTAAAAGTGAACCAATACCAAGAGCCACAAACTATTTGAGCCGATTCATATCGTTACCATCATTGTCCAAGATTATTGGAGATTCTGGAAAACTACGCAAACTCGACCAACTACTTATCAAGTTGAAGAAAGAAAGTCATCGTGTACTTATTTTCTGTCAAATGACACGTATGTTGGATCTACTAGAGTACTACATGGTCCGTAGACACTACAGATACTTCCGTATGGATGGTAGTACGGTTTTGGCGAATCGTAGAGATATGGTTTCACAGTTTCAACAACCCAAATCACCAGTGTTTGCGTTCTTGTTGAGTACACGTGCAGGTGGTCTTGGTATCAACTTGACATCAGCCGATACAGTAATCTTTTACGACAAGGATTGGAATCCAACGTTGGACGCTCAAGCTATGGATCGTGTACATCGTATTGGTCAAACCAAACAAGTTACAATTTATCACATGATCACAAGAAATACAATCGAAGAACGTATCATGACCATTGCTCGTCAAAAGTCGACTATTCAAGCAACAGTGTATGGTGATGGAGAAGGGCAAGGTGATTCTGATGTATCAGAAAGTGCGGCTATTGTAGACGACCAACAATCTGCCAATGATAACGAAGTAGCAGCCATGCTGTTCGATGACATCCAAAAAGATCAAGATATTCTACACCAAAGTGATGACAGTATGGAAGATACAGTAGACTTTTAAACTATTACTATTGTTACATCATAATACGAGTCGTTTCTGAGATAATCTTGGTTGAATCTGTTTCTATCATTACAATGAAAGCTAAGAATAATCTCAGTTGATCGAAACCATAAGCATATTGTAGATCAAACAATTTTACACAAACCCCTGTCATACAACAGTGTTAGTGACATGATCATATTTCGGAGAAGTAAGTGATTGGAACTACACGAAATACCCGCTAGCGAAGACTGCGAAGCGACAATGGGGGTTACCAGCGTCGGTTAGTGCAAGGGGTTCCATATGTATACATCATTGAAACAGAGATAGGAGAATCCAAGCGAGGGTTGTCAAAACAGCTAGTTCCTAACCGTCTAGACGAAATACCGTTTTTGTCTCTATGTTTTACAACAAAGTATAAGAATAGCACCAGTTGATCGAAACCATAAGTGTGTTAGTAATCACAAGATCTAGCATATAGTCAAGTTCACAACAGTAATAGTTGAAGTTATTCGGAGGATTAGGTGATTGGAAGTGCAGGTACGCTTACTGGCAACGACCACGAAGAGACAATGGTGGCTACCGGCGTCGGTCAAGGCTAGGGGTTCCATATCATCGAAACATAGAAAGGGGGAGTTCCGTAAGGGTGACAAACAACTGCTTCCTGACCTTCTACATGAAATACCTTTTTAATGCAATTGACTGTTAGCTAAATTCAATGACATTCTGCACTAAATAACTTTTAATACAATTAATTGTTGGCAAAACTGAATATGTTTGAGGAATCCAGGTATAAATTGCTCGCGAGCTGTAGTAAATTGTACGAGAATGTTACGAATAAATTGTTTTATAAATGACTTTGAATGGGTTTAACTGCTCTTTAGAAAACTTCTTGGTTAGTAACATGTTGAACTATTGGTGTTCTATTGCAATACGTTGCTTTTTAGGCCAAGCACAAACAAATTTACAAAGACATGAAGCAAGCAATGCTGCATCAGAACAACTCTCTTCCGTCTGGCGCTCCAAAGGAAGACAGTCTCACTCTAAACGTGGCTCCCCAAAACAGTCATTTTGGTGATGCTATTCCAAATGTATCGTTGCAGTCCTGTGTGCCACCAACCCTCGTTAACCAACAAATGGAACTAGACGACGACAAACAGCCTGAAGCAAAAAGTATACCAACAATTAACGCATCTGAACAGCAAGTATTTGAGTCGTTTGTACAAACAGAACGCGAGACGAATGTAAATGAGTTGAATAACGATCACGTATCGCAAGACATGTTGTTTTTAACAATCAAACAAACATGGAACTTGTATTTGCTTCTATCAGCAGATCACCAAGAATCGTTGTTGCAAAGTTTATCGCACACGCAAAAAGACTTATTTAAACGGTATCAGGAACAATTGTGTTTGGTATCTGCAGATGTTGAAATGGTTACTGATGTCGAAACAAAAGCAGCCAATGATAACACGGTAAACAACATCCACAATAACTAATCTTTAGGGGAATAGCATACTAGCTGCGGACTACAACTCTACGCAATTGTCCAACGAACAAAATGAACTCATCTACGATATCAAAAGATTCCAACCCGATATTGTTTTGAATGCGCTCCCGTTTGTTTTAGAAAATAACACACTCTTCCAGCCAAAAACTGTGACTCTCGCGGAACTACTCTCCAACCAATCAATTGCTCATAGTGAAGGATATGACTTTGATATGCGAATGGATATTGTTCTACAGTGGATCAGAATTGCTAGTGCCCTCGAAAAAGCAGATTTTTGGTCAAGTTGGAAAAAAATGTTCGTACAAATCGACAAAGTCACTGGAAAGCTTACTCTGCAGCTAGATATTCTAGATGTTTATGTCGCGACTGGTGTGCCGCAAGATGTTATAAACAAGAAAGAGCTGGTCGACCAGTTGAAGAAGATTTTGAATGTCGATAATAGAAATGTTCCAGAACAAACATACGCGTTCGATAGGATACAAGAGAACCTCGATCACGCTTTGTTGGAATTCATATTTGCTCATCACAAGATTTTGAATTTCTTTTCCACCTTTCGACAATGTTTTGCTGGATTAAATGTCGATGAACAAATTTCACTAGAGACTGATCTAACTGCAGCTATTGACAACAAAAAGTTTGATTGGATACCAAAAGGGTCAGCGTGCTACAGATTCTGTCAAGGAATGCAAGTGCAAGTAGATCAATTCGATAGTAAGAAAACAATCGACATGGTTTTGTTCCTTGGACAAATTCTAGAATGGAGTAGTAATGAAAATTTCTCAGGTGTAGTAAAAAGCGTATGTGGTACTGCTGCAGGTTCGCCGACTACACTCTATCGGCATGTTCGTGATGAGGTAGAGCCAATGGTTTTTATTAGATTCTACCGAACATTACAGAACTATAATGGCTTTGAAGCGTGTTTCGATGAGTAAATGTTGTATTGTACAGCCATTACTAGTAAATAGTTAGCGTCTTATTTTTCTTTTCGTAGCATGTTCTAGAGAGACCAACGAACGTTTTCGAAATCGTTACGCTGAAGAAACAGGTGCTGTAGAATCCAATAAGAGTACAACGCGTTTCGATCGTGACAATCAAATTGCTTGGACAAGTATAATTGTCTTTGCTTTTCGTATTTTGATACAAAGTTTACAATATTTCATAGTGGGCTTTTGTGGTCAATCCGCTAGCTAGCAACATGTTGAATGTTGAGCCAAGCTAACTACCAAACAAAACATACGTAACCAACACTATGGAAACTAGCAAAACATTAGTTCCACGAGGACAGTTTCTTATTGACTATCAAATGAAGATTCAGGACGCACCGGCTATGTACTGGGGAAAGCTACACCGAAAAGACGTTATAATTGTCGAATCACCAAATAACAATTATAATACAGCAAGCACGCTAGCGTCAACAAAGGCATACCTCCCAGTACTAGCGCACTATTTTGATAGTACAACCCACTATCGCGCTATATCGCCATTAACCGCCAAACCGTTGAAATCCATTTTGAGACATGAAGATATTGAGCTTACGGTACTGAAGAATATCATCACCAGCGCGATTGAAACGTTCACAGAAATTGAAAAACGCAACAAGCAAGTCAAGTGGGCGTTAGACTTGTCTTTCATTGGAACAGACATGCGATTTTGTGTACTTGAGACGTCTTTGGCGGCACATCAATCGAAAACAAGCAGAGAAGATTTTAGCGTCCTTCTAGAGACAATTGTATCTTGCGCGAGATGTTCGGATGTGAACGCTGTTATTGGTGATGAAATGTTTAAACAGTTTATATCTGCATTGAAAAATTCTAGGAAGCCACTATCGGACGTTATTTGCTTGGGAAAATTCCTGTTTAACCCGATGAAGTGCATGCGACTTATTACTGCAGTTGTGGACACAACCAAAAAGAACAAAACACAGACGTTACGACGATCCCTTACACAAAGTTCGGGCTTTCCTGCCAGTGTAACAGCTAAATTGGATCCTCTTGTCAAATTAGAGCCTCATAACAGGAAAATCAAGCCTATTACTGATTTTTATCAGTTGTGCAAGTTTGTAAGAAACAAATACGCTCACCTAATGTCGAGGAATCACGTTAGGCAGACATTAGCATTGATTGGAGCAGAGGGAGAGGCAAGAGGTGCTATCACTAAAAGTCTCCTAGAATTTGTGGAGAAAGCAGCACCAGGATTTCAGTTCTTGGTCTTTGAAAATGCTGCTAGAAACTCTCTTCGCAACACAACAGTTCAACAATGTTTAGAATAAACCAACAATCTTCTATTAGTGTTTATCAATTTTGTACAATCTACAAGCAACTATCCAAATACAAACGTGCCTTCTTGACATCTTCTTCGTCATTTCTTTTAAATATGACGCTCATATCAGAGTTACGATTAGCCAAGTGCTTCTTCACGATCTTGTAGTACTTGACAAATATCAGTGGGTAACTGTTTCGTACGAATCTATAAATAAAGGTCGGCTTTCCATCACGTGCCGTTGAAATTGGAGCCTTGAGTTTGAGTTGGTTGTTAAATATTGCTTCTAGACGAGTTAACATTGACTTCTTATCCCTCCAATGCTCTGGGAAGTTTCTAAAAAATAGTTGGAACCGTTCCATGGAGTTGCCATCTTGTTTGGGAAACTTGATAGCAGCACAAATCTGAGTGCACGGACTATGGGTGTCACCTCCAGGTTGGAACCAGTTATCGGTAAGTCGTCCACGACGAATAAGAATTTTGTGATCTAATTCTTTCAGCATGAGACTCAAATCGTGGTTGGTTATTGTGTCTGGTGCGAGTTTGCTAGACGCGAATGGTTTGATGGAATGTTCTCCAATACCGTTGAAGAATTCCAAAATCTTTACGTGATTGAACACGAACGACGCAATTTCCCATACTTTGTAGCTCAATGGTTGCGTATTCTTTAACATGTGCTTGAAAACGTACTCTTGTTCTGGAAGGGCTCTTTTCTGTTCGTCACCGGTCAAAATGTATCTGAACAAACTAATAAGTCTCGTTCTATTTTCCATCGATGATCTCTTTCCTAGGCATTTGGAGACTCCGAGAATATTTAGCCAAAAGTAACTCGATCTGTAATAGATAGTATGTACTGACCACCCAAACTGGAGGCCAGATAATTCTAGTTTGACGGCAATGTCAAGTAACAAAAGAACGATGGCCATTCTCTTCTCGCTGTCCTCCATGTCATCTTTGAATTTTACGGAAGCCAAGAGGTTCGCAATGGACTCGTTATCTTCTATTACTAAGTATGATGTATTGTCGTTGCTCTGTTGGTGACTGTACGAAAATACTGTGCTCACTGGCTCAACAAGCGCATCCAATTCCAGAAACTCTTCCATGCTGAATTCTATCGCTTTGCAGTTAACTCCACCTCGATCCACTGCTCTTCGAACATTGTATTCGTTGCTTAGTACTTGGTTACTAACTACAAATTCATTATAAAACTAACATAAACAAATTATTGACTACGTACCTTGACTTCTGAAGTTGTGTTATTCGAAGGAGTTACGATTTGAGATGTGTCTGTTTGGGAGTCTAAACGATTAGAAAAGAAAATACAAGGTAACCTTCTGTTTTTCTCTTCTTTCGTGGTACGTCTTGGTCTATCACAGTTAAAATATAATGCTTGCATACCACTGTCACTACCAGAATCGTTCTTCACGTCGGAGAAAAGACGAGTGTTTGCTTCCATGCTTGCAGTTATTTTTATACTGACGTTGACATTGGAGAGCTTACAATGATAGCTCTTAAAATAGCATCAGTTGATCGAAACCATAAGTGTGTTAGTAATCACAAGATCTAGCATATAGTCAAGTTCACAACAGTAATAGTTGAAGTTATTCGGAGGATTAGGTGATTGGAAGTG
>JAESGV010001073.1_pt1 | contig 11652 bp, 4 predicted proteins | sample 9269781 | NCBI WGS metagenome assembly JAESGV01 (sample SAMN15741586, study PRJNA653496) | algae metagenome | isolation source: Tildeniella torsiva UHER 1998/13D and co-occurring heterotrophs from... | place: Slovakia: Slovak Paradise National Park, Hrabusice, Kosice Region | collected 2000-01-01 | reverse complement strand
GAGGAATAATTTACATCATACTTTCCTGGAGGTGGTATCTCTGGATCAAATGTATCTTGGAAGCTAATTCTCGGAGAGTTTGACGTGAATGACGACATTTGTGGTATCTGCTCAGGTTTCTTGAACGTGGATTGAATATCATATTTTGTCGGGGGTGGTGAGTCGCTTTTTGTGTCTTGGAATCTATTTGTAACAGATGAAAATGGTGAGCTGGGCCTCTCCTGATTTAACGGATTAAATGGATCAAATACTGGATTATAGTGTCCAACTGCAGGAGCTTTGTCTTTTGGTGAATCAAATCTCTTTGTTTGCGTCTTAAACGCTGTACCTGAAAGATCTCCCTTTCTAGCCGAGCCTGGCTCACTTTCAGGCAGTGTATACGTTGTTGGAGAAGGACCCTGCGTTGAAGCTTTTGATTGATGAAATCTTGGACTGTTTGATCTAAACGAATGAGATGGTGATTGATTTCCATCGTTCCTAAACGTAGGAGATTCTATTCTATAGTGCGTTGGAGAAGGTGAATCAGATCGAGGATCTGGGAAACGCGAAGTCTGTGATGCAAATCCTGGCGATTTTGTTTGCCATGAACGTTTTGTAGTTACTTGATTAATATTCAATTGAGTTGGTGTTTTTGGTGTTCCTGTCGAAGTGCTACTTCTGTTTGTCTTGCTGCCCTTTGGGGTTGTTGGTGGAGATGGTGAATTAGGCTTAGGGCTAGATTTGCTAGTTGTTTGAGATTCTGTAGCTACTGGTGAGTTTTCATCGACGAGTTTTTTCTTTGGTGAAGATGTAGTTGTTACGACAGTTGTAGTTGTGGTAGTCTTCGAGACTAAAATTTTTTTAGTTGGCGAAGACTTCTTTTTCACATTCTTCGCACTAATACCTACGCCCTCTAAGTCCAATGTTAAGTCATCGAGGTTAGGTAAGTCACTCATTAGCTAATTACTCTTAATTGTACGAGTTAACCGCGTACAAGGTCAACTGTTATTACCACTTGTTGGCCAATTAAGATACTCATAGAAATGCACGCAACAGTGAATATACTCTAAGAGTACCTACTTGCGTGCGCACAATACAAGCAAAATTTCATCTTGTCGCGATAGGCACAAATCGAGTATATTGAGTGTTGTAATTTAGACGACGTTGACACATTGACGGTTGACAACAGATAGACTCTTTGTTACACAAAACGAGTTCTTACCAAGCTCTGTTAGGATGGGAAACATATGTGCTGGTGACAAGAACCAGTTTCAAAAGCCTGATAACACAAAACCAAACATCACCCAGAGTGCGCAACAAGAGGTCAAGGTTTTACTGTTAGGTATGTACAAAGTATACTTTTAACACATGTAGGACCTGGAGATAGCGGTAAAAGTACACTCTTCAAGCAAATCAAAATCATACACAACAATGGATACTCGCAGGATGAACTGTTCCAGTACAAGAACAGTATATACGCAAACATTATAACAGCCATCAAAGTACTAGTAGAGAGTATTATTAAACAACAAAAACCGTTCGATAATGAGGAAAACCTAGAGCGCGCGGAACGAATAATAGCACTAGCCGATAGTGATACGTCACTATTGTTGAATGCATCAGCGCGATATACAGAAAAAGTAGCCGAGGATATTGAAGCGTTGGCGCAAGATAGCGTTGTTAAGGAAGAGTTTAGGAGTAAGAGATATGATTACCACGTGTTCGAGGGTGCTACATATTTTTTCAGCGACTTGAGCAAGGTTAGACCACCAAACTATGTACCTTCATTTGAAGATGTTTTACATTGTCGACGGAAGGTATGTCCGCAGCCATACTACTAACCATAATAGACAACTGGTATTATTGAAGTTGAGTTTGTATTTGAAAATGTTTGTTTCAAACTATTTGACGTTGGTGGACAACGAAATGAAAGAAAGAAGTGGATTCATCATTTCCAAGGAGTAGATTGTGTCATCTTTGTTGCGTCCATGAGTGACTATGACCAACGATGTTATGAGGATGATGTCACCAACAGAATGCTAGAAAGTTTGGATTTGTTCGACGAAATAGTGAACGGAAGTTGGTTCAAAGATACAGTAGTTATACTATTCTTGAACGTATGTTGTTTTACGAGTATTAACAACCTTAGAAAACAGATATTTTTAGGCACAAGATACAGCACACAGATTTAAAAATGTGTTTCCCTGATTATACAGGTGGAAACAAGTACGAACTTGCAGAAAAGTTTATTGAAGATAAGTTTTTGGGTGTGAACAAATTCGATCCAAATGTAAGTAGTACTAGTTTTGTCATCTAACTCGGTAATAGAGAATCTTTACACACTTAACCAATGCGACGGATCCAGAGAATGTAAAAAGCGTGTTTGAAAAGGTCAAAAGAAATGTTATTGACAGTCATCTACCGAAACCAATATAAAGATCAATTTGATTGTACATTTAACATTGTTTACTCTTCATCATACATTTCATCATCAGGGTAGTAAATATCGTCGTTTTCTTCAATCGTTATCATCTCTATTTGAGGCTCTTCTTCTTGCTGTACTGCATTTGCAGTTTCAATGACAACCTCTTGTTCAGCCACTTGGTCAGTTTCGTCGTAAATTTCATCTTCCAGTGCTACTGCTTGTACTGTCTCATCGTTGGTTTCCTCAGCTCTACCACGTATACTCTTTAGCGACTTGGAGCTTAAAATTTTACTTGTTGGTGATCTTGTTGGTGAGACTATACTAGGTTTCATTCTTCTATCCAACATGCGTCTTGGAGTCGTTGGATTCAATGTTATCTCAACTCGTGGAAGTTCAACTACTAGTGGTGCTACCTGAGGTGGTTCCTGTGGTTGTTCAGTTACAGGGCTTTCGATCAATGGTGCTTCTACTGCTTTGACTCTCTTTTTTCTCCAACGATACATGATCAAACACTTTTCCAATTCGATTACTACTTTATCCATACTAGGTCTACTATTGGGATCACGTGCAATACATCTTGTATGTAAGCTCATCAATGCATCAACCATTCCTGTTGCTTTGTGATGGTATGATGGGAATCGTTTTTCTTCTTTCTCTTCCAATGCTGACTCTAGAGTATCTCTATACAGTGCCTCAAGTATGACCATTCCAAAACTATACACATCAACCTTTTCATTATATTCTTGTTCACGTCCGATGGTCTCTGGTGCTTGGTAGAATCTGGTGCCAACATTTTGCTCAACAATAGGAGTGTTCGATCTCACCACTGAATGTCCAAAATCTGCAATTTTAACTTGTACTGGAAGTTCATTTTGTATTTCTACTAGTATATTAGCACCTTTGATGTCACGATGGATAATATTCTTAGAGTGTAAAAACTCTAGACCACTCGATGCCGCTAGTAAGATTCGTAGTACATTCTTACAGTACGTTCGATTGAAGACTTGTTCTTGCTTGAAAAATCGATCTGCACCGCTACCTGTTCTTGTCATGATAACAGTAGCCGTTTCTCCTTCAATCCATGCAAATCTAGCGTGCATCACGTTTGTATGACGATTGTACAACTGTGTAGTCAACTCACGTACAGTACGTTCTCGATTGGTGTCTGATTCTTGACCAAATGGAATTGTTTTGTTGATACACTTCTCATTACCGTAGAACGTAGTGATCTTTTCTTCATTATTCTGAACTACTATTACTGTTTGAGGTTCTACCATTGCCAGTGTACTCTTCTCCCATGCAGGCTTTAGAGTGCCGTTTTTATCGACTACGAAAAAGTGAGGTTCTTTGTCCTTTTGTGTGAGCATCACAACATTGTATACGGTATCACTCTTGATCACACAACACTGAAACATTTCTTTCATTGGTGTACTACCAATTGAATCTAATCTCCGATTGTCAAAAATGTACTTGAACAATAATGGAACCATGTATCCTGCATTATTACGTACAGTGCTCATAGTATATTTACATAGTTGTTTCAACTGCTCCAATGGTGCAATATCAATAGGAATATCATACTTTGGTCCCGTGTCGTATGAAAAGTATGGGCGGATACTTGATGGGAGAATCTGAAACTCAAATGGTATGAAGCCGTTCTTGATGTAAGCTGCGTTAACATTGATGTTGCACAAGTATTGAACTTGACGCTCTAGAATCAATTGTGCATCAAAGAGTTTGATATTATTGACTTGTTCTGTATAGTTTACAACTTGCTTTTGGAACATGCTAGTTTCTAGTGCACGTTCTAAGAATTCATCTTGTGATATGTTGACACGTACAGCCTCTGTTAAAGGCAGCTCTAAAAATGGTACCAAGATTGGAGCTTCTGACCCTTTTCCGACTTTGTACGCCTTAACTACTCCTAAACTCATTATAATTAAAACTACAATTAACATAATGATCAATCCAACGATTGCTGCACCTAATACCCCTAAACCAATATACAGAGCTGTGTAGTCACTCGTAGGTACAAAATCTGATCCTACTGGTAGTTGCAGTCCCATAGATTGGACTATTATACTTAGTCCTGTTATTTGATGAATTGATCTTTGACGTATAATGTTGGATTGACCAAATCCCATATAGAATGGTGTACTTGTAACAGTAGTTTTTGGAGGCGCTTGTGACACGGGTGTCGTTAACGTACATACTAGCTTTGTATCACTTATTAGGTCTACTCTTATTAGACTTGCATCCAAGTCAAGTAATAATTTGATAGTATACACTACGGCAGCATTAACTATACACTGTACAGGTTTTGTTGCTGCACGACCTGCAAGACCAACAAAACTATACTCTATTGTCAACGTATTTGATGTTGAGAGCGATGCCATCACATACACGTCATTCTGTGCATGTAACCAACTTTCAATCACATTGCCTGTACCACTTGTTTGTCTAACAGAGAAAGTAATAAAACTTTGCAATGAAGTAATATTGAAGGCTTTTCTACTAAGTAGAGTGTTTCTAGATTCACTTGTAGAGAACTGACTAGTTATCGTACCTTGATCAACAAACAGTGAGTTTGATGATCCTGATGCTAGTCTAAAATTCTCTAATATTATAGAGGAATTGGAGAATATGTCTTTCTGAAATACAAAACGAGTGGAGGTTGCTGTAGTGGGTGCAACGGTGGTAGTAGAGGCTGTTGTAGTAGTTGTTGTTGCACGTATGGCGTCAGTTGTAGTGGTTGAAGTAGAAGGGTTTTGAGTTGGATTCCCAGTGGGTGTACTAGCGGGTAAAGGTGAGGCTATAGTTGGAGAGGGCTCTACAGTCGTCATAACCAAGCCTGTAGTTTGTGGATCAGTTGGTGAAGTTGTGGTACTAGTAGGGTAAGTTGTCGTGGTTGGTGAGCTTGTAGTTAGTGGAGAGTCAGTCGTAGGTGAGCTTGTGGTAGTGTATGATTCCGTAGCTGTGGGGATACTAGTTGGTGTAGCTATTGTAGGTACGGCAGTAGTTGTTGCAACGAACGGCAACGCGCCCACCTTCAAAAACGCTGCCTGTGACAATGGTGAGGTGATAACATCAACAACTTGGTATGGGAACGTAGTTAACATTAGTGTTGGTGTGTAAACGTTAGCTATGCTATTCAATCCCAACTGTCCTTTTGAGTTTCCACCACAACCATAAACATATCCATCACTTGTAAGAAATAACGAAAAATCATAACCTGCACCAATCTTTGTGACGAATTTTCCATTGAGGTTGTTCCATGCTGATGTGATTTCATAAAATTCACTAATACGAGTAAACGTTGTACTACATAGCTGTCCTGCAGCATTGTTTCCAGTAGCAAACGCAGTGCCATCACTATGCAACAACAAAGTAAAGTCGAATCCTGCTGATACAGCTATTGGTGTCTTGTTGGTACGCCAGTTAATACTATCAGTTGGAGTGGTTGGTGCACTTTTCGATATCTCTTCATGATAGAATCCAAGTTGTCCACTATCTCCTCTTCCCCAAGTTTTGACTAGGCCATCAAGAGTTATACCAATACCGTGAGAATCACCGAGAGAGATACTGGCATATGCTGATGACTCCAGTACTTTTGATAAATAGTTACGAGAGGGAATATAAGCGACACCAAGTCCTAATCGATAGTATTCGTTACTACCAACAGTATACAAATAACTTTCATTGCTTCCTATCACGGCCATAAAAGTTGTTGCAGCAAAGTCAACAATGAATCGAGATCCAAACTCTCCATTTAAAGTACCTTCTACAAACACGTTACTCTGTCGAGTTGGCATGAGTTCATTATGTGTTCCGGCAGAGTAGATCTTTCCATCAGTAGTGAGAATCGAGGAAGTGGTTTGTCCAGCGACTATCTTTGATATGATTCTGTTTCCAAGAGCTGTGATGTTTGCTTCAATGGGAGTGTTGTAGACACTATCGTTGCTTAGTCCTATTCCCATCTTGCCAAACGATGAATTTCCCATAGCATACAGACGTCCATTGGCAGTCAACATGAGTGAGTGAGTTGGACCAATAGCAACTAGTACGACACCACTGCCATTAACATTTTTTAGAAACGGAGCAGCGACTAATGATGACATATTACCTAGCTGACCATTTGTATTATCACCCAGTACAAAGTATGTGAATTCTTGGTGGGTTATAGGTGCATTCGTAATATTAATGGTTGGAGTAGGGGTATTTGTGGTCAACACTGTTGTCGTAGGTGTTTTTGTGGTCGTTTGAGCAGTAGTAGGTACAGCAGTAGTTGGTGTTTTAGTTGTAGTTGGGGTAGCAATAGGTGTCTGAGTAGTTGTAGTTGGTGGCATTGAGTTTGTAGTAAGATACGTGGAAGTTGGTGATGACGATAGTACAGTGGCTGTCGGCGACATACTTGGTGTAGGAGAACTAACCAAGACATTGCATCTTGAGCTAGTGTATCCTTGATCACATAAGCATGTACCGTTTGGTAGGCATGCACCATGTACTCCACATGACTCTGTAAGAATGCCAACTATTCCAAAACACATTCCATATTGACAGCCATTTGTAACTCTTGCACCATACGTTAAAGTACAGTTTACAATGGTATTGCTAGTAGAAGGAGGACCAGTTAGATACGATTCAATGGAAACTCCAGTGTGTTGCAAAAAGAGCGTCAAGTTATCACTACCCCAATAGTTTGATTCAAAGTTGTATGAGCTTGTGCCAACTATAGCTTGATCCCTAGTAATAGTCACTTCGCTTGTTGATTGAGGATTGTTAAATGTATTGTTGTTCCATACAACATCTACAGCACCAACATTGTACAACTCTATTGATACTGTTCGTGGAGCGTTATTTCCAACAAACTCATTTCCACTTGCTGTGATTATTCCTCGTTTCGTTTCGAATTGCACCCAAATAACTTTATCCGTTGGAGTGTTGGATGTAAAATGGTTGTCTTGTAGTTGCACGGCACCATCCGCCTCATAAAGCACAATAGTAGATGCACATGAAGTATTTTTAAAAACATTGTCGGCAACGACAACTTGTCCACCGTAGATAGTCGTAACAAGACACAGGTTGGTATTTTTCCCTGTTCCTTGTATCGTATTTCCCTTCATCACAATAGTATTTGAAGGTACTTGTACAAGTGTGAGTGTGTTGGTGCTTGAAATGAACTGTGAGTTCAGTATTTGCAACGAATATCCATTACTATATAATCCATTTCCATAATAATTACTACTGGGTGGTATACTCAACATGATATTACTATAGTTTCCATAACATCTTCCTATCCCAGTATAGCACTGATTAGTGATACCAGCCAAACCACTAAAAGTACTGTTCGTAATCTCAAAGTTGACATGTACCATATTCAAATGGACAGTAGTTCCTAACTCTGTAGCATTGTATACCATGGCAATGTTATCGAATACTAGTTTGTTACCACTGATATCAGTACCTAGCGAGTACTCAGTGTACAATAGATTTGCTCTTATGAGCTGCTTTCGTACAGCTGTACTAACAATATCGACGTTCTTGAACCCATTGTTTTGACCAACTAAAACTCTTGGGAAAATAGATATCAGTGGTTCTCCGTCTGTATCAGTTGGTGAATCAGCAATAGATGTACTAATCTTGATTCGATTGGATCCTGTTCCGAGAAACTGTACACCAACATCATAGTACAACTGAATACCACAATACTGTAGATCTATTTGTGTACCCGGTGCGACTATCAATACATCGTTCAACACGTACAGGCCTAGTGGAAGCGTAACGTTTCCTGATAGTACATTGTTGGACTGAACCATGTCTAAATAGTTCAAATTAACTAGTGTTGCACTAGTACTTGGCGCACTAAGAACTGGCAATGTTTTGATAGGTCGGCATCTGATTCGTTTGATTCTATCGAGAGGTGATCCTGACCAATAATTTTCTGATACATCCATGTATCCAAAGTTGTACATTGATGAGAATAGTACTCCTACCAATGTTAATCAACGAAAATCTTCTTCTTACGTGTATCGTCAGTAAGCATCAAATCCCATTGCGACAATGGATTCTGAAAAATATTTCTAGTTATGCTTCCATATGGTTGAATCGGAACGTTTATCACAGCGTAGCCGTAACCAACAACAATATTAGAAACAGTATTGAGGTTGAATGTGATTGGCTTTGAATAGATCATATTCCTCTTAGTGGTTATGTTTTCAAATGTATTTGCTTGAAAGAGAATATACGTGTTCCCTGGGAATTGAGTTTCTTGAGTTATAACCCATAGTTCATCTATTGTACAGTTGTAGATTCTGTTCCGCATTACAGTAGCGTGCATCTCTATGTCTTTCTCGTTCAAGTAAACCAATTTTGATGTGTTATCGTGGATATTGTAGAGAGAATTGTCTGTAAAATATACGTGCTCTCCCCATGATATCAAAACTTTCGGTGATGCTGTTTGTGTGAACATGTTCGAGATAGTGTTGACTTGTATGTAGATATTCTTTGCTATCAATGCAAGTATTGTATCCGAATACGTAACAACATTGTTTGAGAAAACCACGATGTCTGCTGCGTCAGGGTTTTGCGTGTCTGTTTGGAGCGTTCTTGAATCGTACACAGGTGACCTACTGGTTAGAGTACAAATAACTCGTACTTGACATTGTTAAAAGTGTTTGCATCAAAAATCGCCGTTGTTGATTTGAAAGCTATTCCTGCATTATTTGGTCCTACAATGTTGGTATCTAAAATTGCAAAGTACCTAGAAATGAGCAACCTTTCACATAAAGGGTTGGCACTGTAGCAGTCACTAGTGTTGCGTTTGGGTGGTTTTCTTGTAACGTCGCGTTTTGTATGCAACATGAACAGCAATGTACGACCTAGAAATGATAACGTTTGATAGTACTGAACCAGTATAGTACGCACCGTTGGTTACAGTTGTGTCAACGCCTATCATTTGTACACCACCCCAATAACATCCAAAGGTTGTATTGAATATAACTGGCTGTTCTGCGCTTCCGAGTACGGTTAATTGTGCACCTTCAACGTTCAAATATGCTCCACATTCAAATGCAATTGTTACTCCAGCATTAATTGTTAGCCTTTGTCCTGCAGAAAGTGTCAAATTGCCGACGACTAGATATGGAGAGTGCTGAGCATCCCATGTATCGTTCGCACCTATGAACGATACTATAGTTTGAGCCAGCGTACTTGTCAAACACAGTACGAGAACTACAATGTGTGAATGCATTTTTTCCGATGACAGGTTACAGTTGCCTATTTATGAATAACCTTTGAAGTGCAAGTAACGGCAATGTTTACTATCAATTGTTTGCTGCTTGTGACAGCTGTGCTGGATCAACACATTTTGGATGTGGGACGTGCTCTTGAATATAGTCAAATACATCAACATGACTGGCGTTTTGTAGTTTGGCTTGATAATTTTTAGTTTTCCATACCTTCTTGTCCTTTTTGTGTGCAGCCCAGTGTGCTCTACAAAACGCTTTCAAGAGTTCTTTGCCCTGCTTCCCTTCAATAGAGTTCTTCAACTCGTCACCTGCTCGCTCGTTCACCATAAACATAAACTCATCCACTTCTTTGTGACTCTTGAACTCTATCTTTCCAGGTTTGTGTCCTTCTCCAAGTCTATCTGCAAGTTCTTTTGAGATATAATAATATTGTCTTGAATCTCCAGTCTCTCTGAGTTGTTTCATATAACTTCCAGCTGATCCTTTCAAGTGATATGAAATACCTGCACGTGTACATAACTCTTCTACAAACTGTTGGCAATTGCATGTACTCTTGTTGTACATCTTTGACATGTTCCACTCAACAATCATATCAACAACTGTAGTAAGAAACTTGTCCGTTGCTTCAGTGTCTTCCTTCTCAATAGTATGTATGGTGTATGCAAATACAACATTTGCACCATTCAAGTCTCTTGGTTGCGCCAACGAACTATCATTCCAATCAACAATCATTCCGTTGATACTGATACCTGTATGGTATATTCCAAAATAACTAGAATAGTCTGTAAAGGAAGCTGCCTTGGAGAGAACACCTCTTAGGAATGGATTGATTGGAAGTTCTGATATGATGAGTTTGACTGTTATGTACTGTATTGGCTTGATTGCTACTAGTAGTTGTTTTCGTACTCCCAATTTCAACGCCATTGTCATTAGTTGATCCTTGCTAACTTGATGATGCTTGTCAAGTGTTTCTAGTTTGCGTAGAACAACATCGTATGCTTCTTTCTCTTGTGGTGTAAGTTTGTGTACTGTGCCGCTAATAACTACACTCTCTAACGTTTCCTCTTTACTAAATATTCCGGCGTCATGTGATTTAATATCGGTGCCCTCGGACTCTGTGTTGTTCGAAATAGTTGGTTCTATCATCGACTCAATCATATTGTTTGTTGATTGATACCATTTCTTCTTTTCTGTCGGTGTGAATCTAATTGTCTTGGTAATGGTGAAAAGCTCCCAAGCACCTGGTTCGAGGCGATTACAGTTTACCATGTTTCCAACATCGCCTACAATAAACCTATTGTTACGATTGGACCTCAAAGTAATCTTCTCTCCATTTTGTATCTCGTTTGAAATACCAACCCCATCTCTAGTTATAATAAACAAAAATCTGCTGTCAACTTCTTGTGTGATTGCCCCACAGGAAACTCCCGATAGTTTCCCTAGTTTTAAATACAGGCCTGTAGCAACAGACACTAACAATACGACATCATTGTTTAGCACTGGTGTGTTGTTTTTCTTGGGTATGCAGCTGATGATGAATTGATTACTTCCATTTTGTGCTTGTTTCTCCAAGAATATTTTTTTCAGAGTCAAATTCACACCAATGTATTTGTTGTAGTCGCTTTTGAGGGTAACAACGTCTCCATATCTTAGTACTGTATCGACGACGGTAGGGGTGTCTGTTTTTTGCATTAGCGTGTGAACGTCAACATCATTGATTTTGGCAGTTTATGAAAAGGACACCCAATATTTGGACAAGTCGCGTGAGTAAGGCATGAAAATTGTTTAAATTGCAAATGAAACCAAAGAATTTATTTAAACCTTGGCGAGCTTGGCCTTTTGGTATTCGAGGGATCTTCTTGACAATCTCAAACCACCCCATTGTTTGTTTTGTTCGGCAAAACGTTCGTTGAATGAACCACGGACGGATTCCAAAACCTTGGAGAGTTCGTCCTTGTCTTCCTTTCTGACGTCAGTGAGGCAAACAACTGAAGTGTTCTT
>JAESGV010001072.1_pt1 | contig 11652 bp, 10 predicted proteins | sample 9269781 | NCBI WGS metagenome assembly JAESGV01 (sample SAMN15741586, study PRJNA653496) | algae metagenome | isolation source: Tildeniella torsiva UHER 1998/13D and co-occurring heterotrophs from... | place: Slovakia: Slovak Paradise National Park, Hrabusice, Kosice Region | collected 2000-01-01 | reverse complement strand
AACAAAACAACAACACAATGAGAACTATTGCCTTAACTTTATTCGTCGCCATCGCACTCTTCGCATCTTTTGCATTTGCACAAGAACAAAAGTGTACCGACACATTTTCATGCTGGGGAGGTGAGACTAACCAGTGCTGTGGAACAAACCAATGCTACAATGCAAAGACTGGAAAGTGCTTCCAACTTAACAGTGGTGATCACATTATTTGCACTCTTGACTCTGTCTTGTGCAATGGTGAATACTGCTACGTACCATCTGCTGGTGGTGACACTTGCGCTGAAAAGGCTACCCCAACTCCAGCTCCAGCTAACCACACCACTACTGCTGCCCCAGAAACCACTGTCGAGCCAACTACCACTGCTGCTCCAGTTACTACTGCTCACCAAAGCACCACTACTACTATGGCTCCATCCAGTACTGAACCAGCCAGCTCAGCTGCTCCATCAACTGCTGGACCATCCACTCCAACTACCGTTGCTCCAACTGCTCCATTGTCTGGAGACAACAATGCTAGAAATAGCGCTGTAAAAGCTACCTTCATTGGTGCTTTCATCATGGCCATGATCGCAGTCGCTGTATTGTAAATAAACAGTCACTTTTGCTTTTCAAACATATTTAATGTACTCTGCATGAAGTCCAAATGAAACCTCTTCCACACAGCATTTTTAGCTCGAGAAACCACATATCGTCAGCTAAAACATATTTGCTATGAGTGAAAAAGGCAAGAATTCTATTATCTATGCTTTGTAAATTCGTTTGTCTGCCAACAATTTTCGCCACTCTCGGTTAGATTTCTGTGCATAGAAAGAACACGATAAAAATACATGTCGCCATCAGGTTTTCATAAAAAAACATGCACCTTCTTCTCGCCATAGTCATCACTGTGCTTGCTGCACTATCAACAGCACAAACAACCCAATACTTAACACCTTCACCAATATCCGAAAAGATTCGTCACGCGACGGCAGATAGCAACTATTTGTACGTAATTACAGAAAGTGATCCTCCGAAAATTATCAAATTCAAGCAAGAAACAATGGAACGACTCGCCACGTACACATTCACACTAAGCCAAAAAGTTTCGTTCACATCCCTCGCATCTACTGACGCCCAACAAAAATACTTGTACGTGTACGGGAACTATTCAGAACCCAACAATGGAATATCTGCACTCGTTAGGATGTTGATACAAAATGGAGAATTCAGTCTCGACTGGATACAACCTGTACCTATTGTTGGCGACGTTCAAAGCGTTTTTGCTGACGACAGCTACGTATACTATATCACCAAGGACTCTGCTATTCGTTCTCCGCTTACTGATTTGGAGAAACAAGATTCTATTTCAGCTGGAGATACATTCACGACCATGGGTGATGATCCAGAGCATCCAACACACAAGATTGCCTATTTTACCAACGTCATCGTTCAACTCAAGACTTTCCAATCTAGACCACGATATGGACAATTTCTCGTTGGAAATTATGCTTATTCGATCTACAACGAGACAGAACAATACTATGTCAAACAAACAGATATTCGTTCACAATCAACCAGAAGGATTACTGTTGGCCCACCACAAGAATGGAACTTGTACAACTATCACATGTCGTTTATTCCTGACTCAGTCAACCAAACTGTTTATGTCGTGTACAGACGAAGACACTGTTATGGAAGTTATTATACTCCGTTATGGGAAAATATTGTTATTTATCGAATCGATGATTCTATGGAAAATGCAACCATGTTGATCACGCTACCAGATACAAAGCCTGACTCTGATCCAAACTTGTCACAGTTCTTGTTTGTGCTGAGAGGACACCTTTACTACACAGCAAATGACAACGACTTGTACCGGTTCTCTCTAACGGCCCCATATGATCAACTCAAGGTATCTCTACCAACAACTAGTCTAGGTGATTGTATTCACTACATTGCCCGTCAGTACAATCTGTACTGCGTTACAAACACTGGTTTGAAACGATACGAATATTGTACTGGAACTGTTTACAACGTTTATGATTATATTGTTCCATGGCATGCAACAGTAGTGCAAGTTGACACCAAAGAAGAGTTTGTATATATTCCAACGGTAGATAAGATTATGGTCACTATCGATTTGGCTTCCAACAATAGAACTAATGGACCCTGGTTATTTTCTGGTGGCGTACCACTAGGATCATTCACTCTTGACAGTGAGTATCAGTTCTTTGCAGTAGGTGATAGAAAAGAAGAATTGCGTGTGCATTCCAATGCTAATACTAGTTTAGCGTTTAGCGTTTGGATCGACCTGCAACAAACAGCAATCACAACCACTTCTGATGCGATCTATTTCGCTCACCCAGTATATTCAAGTACTGTCGTCGCAAAATGGTGTAAATCATGTGTATATCATAGGTTGTTTACTGTTAGTGAATCAGACAAGCATACTTCTATTGCTGTTCAAGGAGACGTTTTGTACTTGTCACAAAATATGAAACTTTCTACATATAGTTTGATCACACATCAAAGGATCACGTCAGTTGTCAGTGATGCTCCAGTGTTGTATTCTACTGGTAGTAGTTCAGCAAAAGCAGCGTCCATGTATTTCCCAGGTGGTGAGTACATGTATTGGGTAACTCCCATGTCGGAAACGATACAAAAAGTTCATATTGGCACATTGGCTATAGTTGAGACAATTCAAGCTACAAGAGCGCGTACATACGCCTCAGCAATGCGACCAGATGGCATGATCTATTTTGGAGGTGCAGATCCATACGAAGCGAGTAGAATATCATCAAATCTTGGAGTAATTGGATTTGGAAAACCAAATCTATGTCGACCTGCGAAGATTCCAAGTAGTGGGTCTGTTCCAATTACACATTTAGCCGTAATCGCTCTGCTTGTTGGCATTGTTATAAACTTGTAGTTTGTTTGTAACTTTGTTTGGCACACTCTAATGCCACTATTCCAGCAGCTCAGTTTTTTGTTTGCAAGTATATTGGCGTGTTGCGTTAGTTACAAATTTCAAATGTCAACAAACGCACGCAAGTTCACCGATGACCAAGAAGAGAAAGTCGTAATTCTGGGTGAAATAGGTTGTGGTAAATCAGCGTTAGTGCTGCGAATTGTAGATAAGTCATTTCATGGCAATTTCGACCCAACCATGTACCAAACAAATAGTAACTACTAACATCAATGCAGAGAAGATTCTTACCGTGTAAAAATCGAACTGAATACTGTACCAACATTTCTCAACATATTAGATACCGTGACTACGCTAACAAGCTCTGGTCTGGTGGACCAATTTCGAAGACCAAATACAGTACGAGTATTAGCTTTTGATATCACCGATAGAGCATCTTTCGAATGGATAAAACTCAGATACAACCAGTTGAAAGAAGCGTTCTCTGAATTTGAATCCTTTCTATGTGTAGTATGTGGAACAAAGGCTGATCTGGCCAGTCAGCGAACAGTACCGAAAAGCGAAGCTGAAAAGTACGCCAACAGCATAGGTACTTCATACTTTGAAACTAGTGCACTATTAGATACAAATGTGACAGAATTGTTTACATGGATAGTTGAGAAGCGATATCCTGTCACTAGCAATAGAAAATGCATTGTTATGTAACATTTTAACAAATCTGTGTACCTTGGGTATAAAGAAATAATTAGCTAATCATTCACGCCTGCTAGCCAGATCGGCCTTAATTCTCCTCTTACAAACTAATTTCCTAATCTGTAAAAACAATGGGCTTGTTGAATTACTCGTTCTACATACTCATGGTCACTCTTGTGTACTATCTATACACGTATCAATTTCCACAGTGGCTGAAAGAGTATAAACTATCATCTTTGTACCTGTTTATTGCTACTTATTGGATAGTGAGTGTACTTCACATGATCATGGATAGAACACCGAAATGGATATGGGGAAAGTACAAAGTGATACAAAAAGAAACAATACGAGATGTAGATATGATTCCTATTGTATTTTTCAATCAAGTTATGCTCTGCGCATTTACGTATTTTTATGTCGAGTATATTGGACGAGGATACCGATACGGTGAGATATCGTACATGCATGCATTACTAGAAATTTTATCATTTTATGCAGTGTATGATGTGGTGTTCTATTATGGTCATCGATTTTTGCATATACCAGGAATCTACGAGCGGTACCACAAATTACACCACTTGACGAAAGGTAGTAGTTGTAATTCGCAAATACTCACAATTAGGTAGCGTCGCTGTTAGTGGAATCTACATGCATCCAATAGATTTTGCATTAGAGTCGATTTTACCGTTCATTACTGGATTTTTCCTTGTGAACAGTCATTTAGTGTCCAATTTGATGTTTGCAGCGATAGCTGGAGTAAATAATCCACATTCACATGGTGGGTACGCATTTTTCTGCTTGCCACTACCGGACGATCACTATTTACACCACAAAGTGTTTAACAAGAACTTCGCACTTGGATTTATGGATAAACTTCATGGAACTGTTTGTTCGCAAACACTAAAGTATCGTGATGATGAAACAAAGAAAATAGAGAATTAAAAATTTTTATGAAACGAGAAATGTTCAAGACTACGTTGACTGTCGCTTCTTTTTTAATCGTTCATGAATATCTATCAACTTCTCTAACCCAAAAATAAATCCATAATCACGATCTTCGTTCTGTATCTCTTTCACATGCGCAAAATCTATCAATGCAATTCTAGTTTGTGGTTTCGCATTCACATCTCCCTCATAAATAACTAATAACGACGCACAAAAAAATTTCAAACTCGTGTTATCCTCTTCAAAAACTTTTTTCAGCTTGCGTAGCTCTTCTACAATCGATGGTACCAATTCCACACGTCCATGATAAAACTCGAGTAGAAAGTCAGAAATAGCGTCTGGTGTTAATGCCATGACTTGTCTCCGATTTTTCGTAACTTCGTAGTGATTTGTATCTGCGCGATATGAACGCATACCTGATATGCGAAAACCTAACTCTGCTTGGTGTGGACCTTTCTCCAATTCGTGTTTTATTTTTTCTTCTGAAGCGTCGTACCAGTACGTCTTTGTTCCCATTTTAAAATCGATAACACATGGTTTTGAAAACGGTAGTGTAACGTCTTCCATGCCCATATAACTGACATAGTCGTCTATTTGTATATCATGAAGCGAAAATACTCCTCTAAAATGTGGAACGAATGGTATCAGCGTTGGTAAAAGCGGTAGTTGTTGTTCATAAAATTTAATTTCATCTAGTGCTGTTTTTTTGCTCGTGTTGACTAGTTTGTAGATGCTTTGACCATCGTGTAGGAATGTATCATGCCCTGCAACACGATGGTTGGGCTTTGCAAGGTTCTTGGCTTCTAGTAGTCGATGTGGTGCGTTCATACAAATTTAACACTACAACAAAGACAGGACAACGCAATTCTTAAAGTCTTTTCTGCTTCATAGAAAATTTATTTGCACAACACTTCGTAGTACTAAAGATTATCTTTACTTGCACATATAAGTTTTACGGAAATCGGCTGGTGAAAATAACAAAAGGCCTATAGCAGTGAACGAAATGAACATACTGAACTGTAGGAATAATTGTACAAACAAATCCAAAAACTTTCCCATTGCATAATTGTTGAAAAAGATAGCAGATTGAATGATCAGCCAAAACATAAAGTGCAAAAAAGTCAAATCAACCACTATCATCATACGAGTTACTCGCAGCTGCAATATCGATAAGCTACTATCAACTTTTCTGAGGATTCTAAACATGCTCAATCCATAGAATAAAAATCCAACAGCAAAACCTCCAATAAACACGCATGCCAGTAGGTATAGTGCTCCATTAAAATAGTTATAATAGTCGTTGTACACTTGCACGTTGGGTTCTTTTGGAACGTTCACTCCAACGATTGTTCCTACAATAGCGACCAGTAACAACAATCCAAGTAGGGTTAACATGACACCAAGTATGATCTTATTCTTTGGCGACAATGGCCCATTCATGACCATCTCGTTTGCAGAGTCGTAGATATGCGACCACTGCACTAACAACAATTCTAAAGCTATGCCAAGCAGCACATACGAGATGATATTAAAGATTGCTGCAACATTGTACTCAGATGTAGCCATAAGAATCTCCCTTAGAGTTGAGAAGAATATTCCAATCACGACAGATATTGCTGACAATGTGTCCAAATTTGCAAAAATTCCAAGTAGAATGGAGCGAATGATACTCTTTCCGGTTCTTTTGTTTCTCTTGACACTTTCAACATTTTTCGGTATCGCTACAATAAGCAGAAAACCAATACCAAAGACTGCTTTCAATGTTAATAACAATGGAGGCACAGTTTCTACGTTAAATGGCGTTAAGATGCGAGTGTAAGAGTCGCACTCTCTTCCCCAACGTTTAGACGTTGGACAATAACACATATACATTATTTCGCCCCGTTCTCGCTCACCAATGTGATCATTGTTAGCGTTTCGTATGACAGTCAAATTCAACACAAAATCTAGTCCGTAATTCTTTGGAATAACTAGTGAGGAGTTTTTCTTGCTGATGTATTTCAGATATAGCGGCAATAATTTGTACAAATCATCTCGCAGTGTAAGATTCTCGTCCGTTTCATCTGCATCACGACAGTACCTTGGATCATGTTTCCAAAAGTATGGACAGTTTCCAGCGTCTAAGTTCTTGATGAACTCTTGACGATTCGGTGATTTGCAGTAATAACACGCAGCTTGTAGGTATTGCCAGTAAAAGTATTCACCACGAAACAAATCAGATGCGTTTGCAAACGTAGTGCAAAAAATTTGAGAGCAAGAAGTATTATACCCTGACAACCCAAATTCATCATCGCACATGCTAATCCCACTGTCGTAGTACAGTTCTCGAATGTTTGCTCCTTCTTGCGTAACTCGAACAAATGGAACATTGTCAAAACAGTGCGACTCGTTTGCGCACTTGGTCAGAGAATGAGGAAATCTGTTTGTTCTAGTTTTCCTAAACTCCGATCTAGCTGTGTGTATTACGCAGACGACAAGAACACAGAGGAGCAAATGTTGCATTTGTTTCTTGGATGACGGTGACATGAGATGGATAATTATTTTATCAGCTTTACTGTTTGTAGATCATTAGAACTTTTATGCCAAACACGATCATTGAGATTACACTCTGTGTAGACACCACAGAGATCGCATTAATGCCTAAATGTCCTGTAGATTTATAACTCAATTTGAACCATATCGTGTGGTATCTCTACTATCCTATTCACAGCGCTTCTACGTCTTGGATCTTTATCAGGATTTCTCCTGAAAAATTCTTCTAGTGTATCAATTGTCGATCTGTCACCTTCAAATCGATTTGGAAGATAGTTATACTTGGACATTTCTTTTATCGCAAACGTGTATCCCTTATGCGTTCCTTTTGCTCGCATTTTACACATGGCGTTTCCAAATACTGTATCTATAAAATTTTGCATTTTTCTACTCTTGTACAATCTCATATCTATCCAACTCAAGTTGACGTATCTACATTTTGTTTCGGAAACTTCAAAGAATGCGCTGCAATGCATAACGCGGAAGGCTTTTCTTTCGAGTGGATATTTGTCTTGGTATGCATCTGTCGTTTTCACGATGAGCATGTAGCAGCGAGTACTTGGTTCATAGACGATCGTTTCTACGGAATACAAATCGTGTTCTTGGAATGGTGTTGTTTTTAGCACTGCGTGTCTCAATACAGAAGCATACTCGCCATCATCGGAACTATCCAAGTATCGGACTGATTTATCGAACGGATTGATTTGTTTTAGTACAATAGGATCGATTGCTCCGAGTAGACCTTCATATGCGCTTCCAGGTAAGAATCCTTGAACTTTGAGTAATCGTGGTTTGTAGTCTTGCGCTAGACAGTATCGCGTTCTCGATGTGTAACAATCATGATCCTTGTTTGTCGTTAGTGCTTCTAATAATGTTAGTTTGATGAAAGTTTACATACGCCAACCAGGAGAATCACCTAGTAACTTCACAAAGAAGTCGACATCTTTTTGAGTGATACCTTTTTGTCGAAAATCTTCCTCCACGAGCATCACATCAGAATATTCTTGCATAGAAATATCTACTGCAATTGTGTTCAAAAACTCTTCTCCCATTTCGTTTACAAACTGCTGAAATGTTTTCGACCGTAGATACCGCGCAACAGAATCCTCCCGAAGCTCACGTCTCACTAGTTTATACGTCTCATCGAAAATTGTTATGGGAACTACCAGCTCCTCTGTTTCGAATTGTTTGTGGTGTGATAAAAGTTGAGTCACTTTTTCGCGTTCTCTGTTGGAAATATTTAATTCATGCGGCGAGCCAATTTTAACATAGTCGTCATAAATTTTACGAACAGCGGCTGCTTGTTCTTTTGTATCTGATAACAGTTTGGTTTCATCAACGGCCACGAGAAACAATAACAGCTCCTCTGTGAGTTGACTTTTCAGGTACGTTTTTAAATTCTCTCGTGCTGGTTCCACAGCTAGTAGCCTGTGAAACTGAACTTCATAGTTCTCAAGTGGCACTCGTTGTTTTGTTGGCATCTTACAGCGCTTTGAAAGGTGTCATATTGGTTGTTAAATAGCCCTAATTTTGGAAATGATGTGAAGTTGTAAAGTAAATCTAGTGTTGGTTTTTATAACGTTACTCAAAGGTGCAACGCTCCATTGCTAGTCTGTACAATACAGTGTTTACGTTTCTCGCTCTTCAGCTGGTGGTGTAAATCGATGCTTTTGCATTTCTCTGTTGGCCAACTGATAACAAACATGCTAGATACACCAGTTCTGTTAGGCATAGGCGTTGTCGTACTATTCGTATTCCTACCGTTATTCGTACCTTATTTCAGAATGTACTACCTAATGGCACTAGCGATCCGATTTGGTGCCGTATATGAACGACTTTTTCCCACGAAAGATCCAATCGATAAAAAATTAACGCTAAAAGCACGTGCATTCAAATCTCTATTAAAAAAGAGCACAATTAACACGACACCACCATTGTACATTTTTCGTGAACGAATGGCAAGTTACGCAGACATGATGCTGTTGCCATTACCAAACAAACGATACTACCGTCTCGTTCTAGAAAAAATGAACAACTCTTCATACGTCTTAGATCGTGGTGTGAAAAGTAATTCACAAAAAACATTATTAATGTATATTCACGGTGGTGGATTAATAGCAGGTTCACCAGACGGCGCAATGGGTATTTATAAAATTATTGGAAGCATGAAAAAGACAGGTGTCGATTATTTGGGTGTAAATTATAGTCTACTACCAGAAAACACTGTCGAACGAGCGATAAAAGATGTCGTCGAAGCGTACAAATTCGCGTTCGAACAAGGATACCATTCTATCTCCATGCTAGGTGATTCCGCAGGTGCCAATTTAACTCTTTTATCACTAGTAGAAATTCTAAAAGAAAAAGAGTGGAAAAAGAAACTATTTGGTGTTATTTTCTTCTCACCATTTATCGATTTGACAATGTCTACGGAAAGTTTCAAATCATTAGCAAAAGTTGATTTAATCTTTTCATCGCATGTTTCCTCTGCCATTGCGCAGAATTTGAACTTGTCTGAAGAAGATTTGAAAAAGTACTCGTTTTATCACCAAATGAAACGTGTCAAGTTGGATATTCCAAGAGTATTTATTTCATATTCAACAACTGAGCGATGTGCTGATGAAGCTGAGCAATTGTGGGAGGTATTAAAGAACGAAAGAAGTGCAGTGCAAAAGGTACCTGGAATGGTTCATAATTTCCAGCTGTTCGCACCTCTGTTTTCAGAAGCTACTGTAGCAGTTAAATTGGCTGCTGCATTTGTTGAATAAATTCATTTATGTCTCCAACTTTGCTACACGTTGAGAACGCTTTATAAAAATTATTTGCTTGTTGTAATTTATGATGTCAGCTTTCAAACAATCAGACATGAACCCATACGGTCTCAACCTGGACGAGTTTCCTGAAGAGTTTCACACTCCCAAGTTCAACAAAAACATTGCTCGTAGTCAAACTATAGTGCCAGAGGGAGACTTGCAACAGGCATTGCAAGAAATGAAACAAATGCTGGAACAGTCTAAACCCAAAGCACCTCGTGCCAAAACAGTCGCGCCATTCGCTCAACGCAACGGTAGCACAACAGAAGAGTTGGAAGATGAAGATCCTTTCGACTTTGACGTGCCAGTAGAAGAAAAAAACGACGACGACGTGTACGGTGGTAGGAAACTACGAAGACAAGATTCGTTCAAGCGGTGGCAACTGGGTGACTATTTACACATTCGTGCTTCACCATTCATGCAAGAAATAGAACGCAAGTTTGGCGATTCTACATTGTTCTACTCGGGGACTGTTCATAAAATGAATCGTCGTTCGGCAATTCAAGATCGCAATTTGGTCATAACTGACCAAGCATTGTACAACATTGGAAAAGGTGAAAAAATTAATAGAAGAATAGAGCTTACAAGATTAAAAGAAATTGCGTGTTCATCCATGAAAGATGGATATTTTGTTATAAAAGTAGCCGAAGAATACGATTACGTGTTCGAATCGGCACACAAAACTGAAATTATAACAATTATAACAAAACAATACAAACATATAACCTCATGCAAGTTACCGATAGAAATAAGCGATGTCATTTGGTACTCGACTGAAGAATCAAATGATAACGCACTAAGAAGTATGGAATTTAAAGAAGATAACAAGGTGAAAGATACTTCACTGATAAAAACAAAAGTAGGAGTTGTGGTTATGGTAAACAACGAAGAAAAGAAAGAGTAGCTTGTAAATAAATGTTTCAAATCGTCACGGTCCGTTTTGCCTCGAACGAGCATGGCTTTTCAGTGAAAGAGCTGTATTCTCTGTTGCGTGCATCGTTGCGGAATCCAAAACGTAGAAGAATGATCGTTTGTACAGACAGTCAAACAACGTTATCAGTATTCGATTTATACACAAACAAATTATTATACAAAATTCACGAACGTTTACCAACAAATACTTTGCTATACCAACTACGTTCTGGCGATATTATTATGAATAATGAAGAAGAACAAATAAAAAAATTCGATGGTGAGACTGGTAGAAGATTAACAAGTTACGGAGGACACGTCAAACAAATTTTATGTTTTACAGAACTAAGAAGCGGAGAAATTGCAAGTAGTGGCGAAGATAATCTCGTTTGTGTCTTCACCACTGCAGGACGATTAAGAGCTACAATGCCTGGTCATAAAAATCGAGTTAATGCGTTGACGCAACTACGTGACGGCACGTTAATAAGTGTTTCTAATGACAAACACATGCGTAAGTGGAATTTGAAAAAAGAAAATGCACTAATGTGGAAAGTACAAGCGCATGATAGAGCAATAGTAGCTGTGGTTGAATCTCAAAGTGGTCTAGTCTGCACGGGGAGTATAGATAGGACAGTAAAAGTATGGGAAATTAACGAGAAAAAATGTGTGCATACTATAAACGTAGGCGCAAACGTAGCGCAGCTATTGCAGTTACCAGGAAACTATGTAGCTTGTCTTTGCATAGATCATACACTTTACGTGATCGATGTCACCAAAGGTGAACATAAAGCAACAACAAGTGTTCACTACCTTGCTAATAAAGTATTCCTAGCGAGAGGTGAAATTATAACTTGG
>JAESGV010001071.1_pt1 | contig 11655 bp, 12 predicted proteins | sample 9269781 | NCBI WGS metagenome assembly JAESGV01 (sample SAMN15741586, study PRJNA653496) | algae metagenome | isolation source: Tildeniella torsiva UHER 1998/13D and co-occurring heterotrophs from... | place: Slovakia: Slovak Paradise National Park, Hrabusice, Kosice Region | collected 2000-01-01 | reverse complement strand
ATACAACATTCGTGATGACCCACCACTAGATGCAGAAATTTTATCACGGTTAGAAATACGCAAAAGTGATGCCAATGCAAGACTAGAAAAACGGTATTTGAATTGGAAACAACGGACTATGCCAGTTATAGAATACTATAAGAGTCTTGATATTAATATTGAATTTATTAAAGCGGATAGATCGCGCGAACAAGTATTTGCGGACGTAGAAGAGCATATTGGAAGAACGTTACTGAAGAAACAATTATCGATTGCTACAGAAGGACCGTTTTATCCACTATGGGAAGACGATTGCTCTAGTGCAAGTTTATCACCAGTATCGGACGAAGAGAACTTGATGGATACCATGCAAAACATTGGAAATCAATTCGTGGCTGTAAAGTCGCAGTAGGATGTAAAATAAAACATATTGTACAGAAGACGCAACTCAATAACTACGCTTGTCCTAGTTTGTAGCAAACTGATATTTTAATTGCAAGAGTAGCTAACATGAGAGTTGCAAGAAGATCCTGGACGCAATTCCCAATGCCATCTCTCACTAGCTACAGTTCTAATAAAACCATACTTGCTAGCATGTCTTGCCAACCAATCATAAGCATTCACGCTGATATCCAACGCAATACCATTTTGATGGTTTGACCAGCCAACTCGTGCAGCTTCGCTACCACCGTTGCAGCTCTTTGTTTCGTAACACATTCTATAGTAGGCTTGTTGACTTGGAGTTCTGAAACCATCGTTTAGTTTGATGTGAACACCATCTCTGGCAGCTGCAGCTTTCATAGCGTTCAACGCTTGTGCAGTTTCAACAACAACTGGGTAACCATCGATTTGAACACATTGTTTCTCACCGATTGGATTTCCAGCGACGTATGCCATACCACAAGAGCTAGAAGGACCAACGTTTCCACCTTGTGGAACGGTGTATTCTTCTACGAGAGAGGAAGCGACCCAACCATTGTGAGCACCTTTAATACCAAGCCATTTGTGACCACAACCTTCTTTTTCTTCTCCGGTTGCGGTGACAATGGTACCAGTTTGCATGACAGAGTTGATGGGTTGATTGTCACATGGACCATCACGTACATTTGCAGCTTCAAGAACTCTTAAAGTTTTCTCTTTCTTTTCTTCTGGTTTGGATTCTTGTGCACCTTTTCCGCTACCATTACCGTTACCACCTCTGCCACCGCGTTTTCCGCCACGGCTTGGTGCGGCTGGTTGTTCTGGAGCAGCTTCAGCTGGTTGTTCTGGTTGACCGTTGTCACTTGGACCTGCTTCGTTTTCTGCTGGACCTGATGGTGTAGAGTCGTTTGATCCAGAGTCTGATGGTCCTGATTCAGATGATCCTTGTTTGGTATCTCTCTTGCCACCTTGTTTGGTGTCTTTCTTGCCATCTTTCTTGGAGCCTTTCTTTCCTCCCTTCTTTCCACCTCTCTTTGAGCCCTTCTTGCCACCCTTCTTGGAACCTTTCTTACCGCCTTTCTTGCCGCCTTTCTTGGAGCCTTTCTTTCCTCCCTTCTTGCCACCCTTCTTGGAGCCTTTCTTACCGCCTTTCTTTGAACCCTTCTTTCCACCTCTCTTGCTTGGTTTCTTTCCGCCCTTCTTGGATGGTTTCTTGCCCTTCTTTCCACCCTTTGGTGAACGCTTTCCAGATTTCTTACTACCTTTCTTACCACCTTTCTTACCAGCCTTCTTTCCGGATTTCTTAGAGCCACTCTTTTGTTTTTTACCAACTTTGGATTTCTTGCCAGACTTCTTTCCAGATTTCTTGCCAGATTTCTTCGAGCCAGATTTTTTACCGGACTTACCAGTCTTCTTACCACTCTTGTTTCCAGATCTCTTTCCATTTGATTTATTTCCCGAAGATTTACTAGTGCGGCCTTGTGAACGATTTGGTTTTCTACCAGCAGATTTGTTCTGGCGAGCTGGTTTGTTGTTGGAGCGAGTTGGCCTGTTGTTTGGACGTGCGGCTCTTTGAGCAGGTCTTTGTGGACGAGCAGGTGAGCGTGCAGGTTTGTTTGCTGAACGAACAGGAGCGCTTTTGCGTGGCGCTGTACGCTCAACTGTGCTTGCCAATACAGTAGCGACGAATAAAACGACCGCGATTGCCACTGTTGTGTACTTCATGTGTTTTCTCAAAATCTAGTAGCGAACAACTCAGTTTCGACGTTGACGCATGTCATTTCATGAACTCAGCAGGTCTTTTTATGGCATGAGGCTGTTATTATACTCAGCTTTAACGGTTCAACGATTAGCTGAAGAGTGTAGCAACTAGTTGTTTGCGATAAAGTGCCACAAAACATCTACAGTTCATCAAAAAGCTCAGTTGTTTGAAACTGTAAACTTTGTAAAACTCAAACAATTTACAAATATCAGAGGGAAGTATTCATGACAAGTAACATTACCGCTGTTGAGAGGACGCAAAGCCACTTAAAAGCTTATGCAAGTTCTACTGAAGTGATACGCAAGGGTGCGTTCGTCGATTTGAATGACGGTGTTCAAAAACTAAGGACAACGTACGAAAACAGTGCAGAGAACATGTATTGCCACTACACAAAGGTTACCTCTGTAGAAAAAAAGGGCAAAATACTCGGTTCAGGCGCAAGATTAGGGGGAATTAAACATGGAGGTTATTTGTATGTACTTTTGCCGACAAGTACTGTTGTGACGTTACCACCTCCTAAAGCGCGCAAAAGTGCACCACCAACACCACCATCAACTACAACAGTGCCAGTGTTGCCACAAGTTGATCCATTTGCGACTATTGGCGACGAACTAACCTCGAGGAAAAGAAAACTTGAAGAAGAGGAGTCAGAACAACAGAAAAAACGAGTCAAATTGGACTTGCTGACCTCAGAGTTGGAAGCACTACAAGAACAGTTGCGAACAACACAAAACCAGATTGACGTAGTGTTAGAAAACATTAAAGATTTGATTTAAAAGTAATTGAAGTGTTAATCGAGGAAGTAGTTTGTTCCATTTAGAGTTTTGTAACTTTGTTTCATAAAGCAAAGCATCAGCACAGCGAAACTACGGAAGATATCGATATCGTCGTTTTTGGACCGAAAGCAAAGTCTGTAGACCTACGTGCCTACTGTAGACTTAAGTTTTTCAAAGATGCTCGTTTCCGCTTTCATCTAACCTGCGAAAAATCACTCATCGGTGTTGAATGCGTGTTTTCCAACTACAACACATGCTTTAACAAGTACATTAATTCATGGTCAATCGCCAACTCAAATACTCCACTACATAAACCCATATCTTACTTTGAAATTAAATTAGCGCACTGTCCGGTGCGAGGTTGGGGAGTTTTGATAGGCGTAGGAGAAAATAAGTTTAGCGTTTACGACTATGAATCTTACGTTGGTTTGCACACTAATGAAACTGGCAATATTAGTTCACTAGAATGTGTTGTAGTAAATCGGCCACCATCCGTTCGCACAGGAGATATCATTGGTGTAGTTGTAGACTATGTGCAAGATAGAATACTATTTTATAAAAATGGAAAACATATAGCAAATGGGATCAAGAAACCGTCAGATTTTGATGAGTTGTACGCATTTGTATGTACATACCATCAACATTCTGCACTTCAGATATGTGAACGCTATCCCTATGAGAACTTACAGTCTTAAGTGCTCACATAACGTTTAGTTTTATAAAAATTATTTTATAATGCTTCTCTACAATTTGGACAATTAGAACTTCCCTTTTTCCAATCGCTCAAACAAAAATCGTGGAACAAGTGTCCACATTTCGTTCTTCTTTTCGTTCCATGAGAAAAGTCCTCCACGCACAAATCACAGATGGCAGCCTCGTCCGCAGAAAATGTTATTTCTTTTGTTTGAATAATCAAACGTATCCAATCCGTTTGATCTTGCTCTGCATCAGAAAACTTTGCATATGTATTTCCGACTTCTTTCCATTCACTATCTTCTGGCTTTTCCGCTTGTTTTGCTTTAGTACCAGTATATTTCCACTTGCAGTTATTTATTGCACAAGTACGAGGAGCAACGCTTTCTCCACAAACGGGACATTTACATTTTGCACCGTCGTAGACCATATCAAACTCCCCATAACCCATTGGCATGACAACTAGACTTTTTGATTCTGGAAAATAGGCTTTGCATTGTTTGTTCATGCAATATCCCTCCACGCATAGTCCACGTTTTGCTTTTCGCCACTCGAGAGATGTTTTTTTGAACTCTTGTTCTTTGAAACTGTCACCCATCTTTGAAAACTTGAAATCGATAGCGCGAGTAAGTCCTTTATGTTGCGAAGGTTTTGGTATTAACCAAGGTTTGTTGTGAATCAGGAAACGATCGAAATGTTCGTCATCTTTGTCTAGTGTAACTCCACCAAGTGTAATTTTAAACTCGTTTTGTAATTCTAAATGTTTTTTCACGAATTCTTTTAAATCGTGAATAGTTTTGATGTCGCCCGTATTTGCAGGTACACGAAGCCAGTATTTGCTCTCTACGTGAAGAATAAAAATATTCTTAGGTGGGTAAAGGTAGGGAACAACTGGGAATCTCGCACTAACGAATGCACTCTTTGGCTTTGGTGGCTGTGTCACTTCTGACATTTGAAAGTTTGTAAGTTTACTGGATGCAAAGGACTGAGTGGCGAGCAACCCATGTTTAGACCTTTGAAAACACAATTAACTCGACATCTTTGAAATTTTCTCTTGCTCGATTGGAAAATGTCAACAATCTTTCACGTACAGTATATGCGATAGAAATTAAATATCCCATGGCAATTTCATACTTGGAGCCATCAGTACAAAACGGCTGATCTAATTTCGTCCATTTTCTTGGTTCATGCTTCAAATTCCTAAGAAAGAGTGATCCATTGGTACCTACGCCATAATCTCCATGTGCTACACGGTTAATGCATTTAAAAAACTTACTAGTTCGCAATATGGATTGGTACCCACCACAATACACTTTTATTACGTCGCCTTCTACGTTTTTCAAGTCGCACAACTTTGGTATCGGCTCTTCTAGCGCTCCTCTTCCGTTTATTCCAAGTTGATTGTAGTTATCAACACCAAACGCGTAGACAGTTCTTTTATCAACAACGCAAAAGGTAAAGAGACGCCCACAACAGATTTGAGTAACAGGGTGATGAAGAATAACAGGGCCAAACGAAATTGTGTACGTATTGTCGTCTGTTTCTATGACATCTCTGCCGCACTGGCCGTACGTTGAGTTTCCGTACGTGAAAACTTTTCCTGTGACTGTGAGTACAGCAATGTGACAATCTCCGACTTGCATATCGGCTATTTCATCAGTGGTAAAATCAGATATTAAGAAAATAGATGGATCGCCGCGTATTTCTACACCGTCTTGCGCATTTACCATGTGGAACAAATAAATTTTTGTTTTGGTTCGCACTACTCCGAAACAACCTAAACCTACTTGTATTATCCGTTCATCGAGTGTCTTTGATGACATTTTGTTGTTACAGTAGAAATAGCACTGGTTTCCGCTAGAGAATAGAATTTCTTGTTCGTGTATTGCGAATGACTCCACATAATGAAAAACAAATTCAGGTTTCTGATACTCTTTTTGAAAGTATAATTCTCTAGACTCTATTTTGTTAGGTCATAAACAATTTACCAGTCAAAATTGCCAATTCTCCACCTGCTTTTATCTCTAAAATTGGTAAGTCAATGTTGACTGCGAATAGCGTGGATAGTGAGCTCTCGTTGGCGTCGAATCTTATTATAGAGCCCGAAACTACTTCTGTGTCTCTATCAGCAAGCAGACATCTTCGCATTTGTTGGAAAGTTTTCCTCAATTACAACATTTTTGGGGTACACATGTGATTTATTCCAGAAACAGCGTAACATCTACAAAGTTCTGCCTTGCACGAGCAGTAATCTTTTATATCAATTACAGTGGGTGGCCCATCACAAAGAGCAGTCTTCTTCCGCTTTGCGCAAGTGATATACATATACTTTTGATTTAGTTCGAACCACACCAATTTTGCTTAATCCTACTTGTATTATTGGTTCATCTAACGCTATAGCTTCCATAATATTTAAGCCATAAAAGAAGCACTGATTTCCGCTTGAGAAAAGAATTATATTTTCCCAAGCGCTATGGTTGGTCCAATGGAACCCAATTTGCTGGTTCTTAAAGATAATCTCTCAAAAATAATGCTCTGTTGTTCCAATACAGTAATCTCCAAACTCTACAAAGGTTAAGCCAATTCATTCTTGCATAGGAACATCAACATGTACTTCGTGTATCTCTTCGAGATCTTCGCCATCAAATAAAGCACACTAGACGATTTGACAGTTGTATTTGGTTGTACAAGGTTTCTATAGGTGTGCATTTGTTTGTTTGCAATTACAACTTTTATGAACTTAGCACCACCAGAGATAATCGGACTCGTACTGCAGTACCTTACTCTAAAAGAATGCATGATTAATCGCAAAATAAATTCGTCCTGGTATGCTGAAGCGACGAACGCGTGTGTAAGCAAGACACTGCAGTTTATTCCGAATGACAAACCAATTTGTTCAAACTACTCGTACTCGTTACACTCACCTTTTGACATCGAGTACCAATCAAGGAACAAGTTGCTATTAGCCATACAAAAAACTGACGCAAATAACAAAGAAATTGAATCTTGTCAAGATGGATACCGCAAAACACCGTACTATCCAAACGAACAAGGATTAATTATTCAAGTAGAAGACCCATTAAAATACTACTCTGACGCTGACCAGTTTTCAGTGCAGCACCACGATAAACTCAGCGAAATGACACCAGATCACGTCGCATTTTTTGAAATCTCTGGACATGTTCAAGGAACGTGTTGTGTCGAGGATGACAGGTGTGGACGAAGTTGCCTACGCGTATATAATATTCTTCTTTATGCCAAATGACATAGTATTCGAACTCACGTTTATGTACTCTCGAAATAGAATTTATAGGGAATAAAACTCGGCGTATCACACGTGTATTACAACCTTTATCTCATTGTACAAGAGTTGTTCATGTTTATTTCGCAATTTTCTAGTGATTTAAAAAGGAACGCGTTTTGATATAGTATGTAATTGGCGTTGAATAGCCACATAGGCAACAGTTTCCGATCCCTATTATGTCACGTCACTTACACACATCAAACTAAATTGTATCTGATAGTAATAAATTTGCAACATGGAAATACGAAGAAAGTGTTGCCGCGAATGTCTGCTTGTGGTACTGATCAATGACATCTTTTCTTTTTTATTGTGATAAGAAGGCTCTAGAAGAAAGAGCTCATCTTGTAACGTTTTGTTTGAGTGTCACCCGTCAATCAGAAAACGTCTAGAGAACATGGCTACACAGGCTCCAAACTACATGCAAGAAGTCATAAAAAGTGATTGGCAAAACAGAGATTACATCGAAGGTGTATCGCTCAGTATTCTAAAAATCGCAGAGTTTTTGAATCGTTTCGGTAAGGCCCCAAACTGAAAATAACATTCAGAGCAGAACACACGTATCAAACTCGGTGAATTAAACGAAAAGATAAATAATTTGGAACGCAAAATGGAATATATTGAAGGTGCTATCCAGTCGGTAGAAGATCAACGCAACAAATAACTGTAAAAACTTCACAAAAACAATGAACTACTCGCTTCATCACTCGCGCATTTTGTTTTCCACCGCTTTAACAATTTTGATGCTATGGGTGTTTCTCTTAGTTTTGTTTCATCCTCATCAATACGAATCTGCCAAACAGGTATCTCTTCTTGGACATCTGGTTCGATCCGTTTCGGAGACGACATTTTTTCAACTTTTAATAATGCCATCATACCATCGATAAACTTTTTCGTGAAACCAGGAACAGTACTCTCTGTATCGTAGATCATTTGCCGAACTTTATCAATATTAGCTAATTCTTCTCCTTCTAGTTCATTTCCAATTTGTTTTAACGCAGGCTCAACAACAGTATCTAGAATAATTCTACTAGCAACATCTGTTAGTGCACTTGGCGTTATTGGTGTTATTGGACTTGCTGTACTTGTATCTGATAATGAAACAACTGAAACTGAGGAGTGAGCTCGCTCAGTTACGTTGTTGTCTGTTTTTTCGTACACTTTGTCATTTAATCGATGTCCACCTTTCCCTGGTGGAGGTTGCAGTAACTGCATCACTGGCGTTTCTTGTGGTTTATCAACGCGCTTGATCGTCCCGTAATTTTCTTCATCACTAGAAGTTGTAGATGTATCAGAATCTGATTCAATTGTGATTTTAGCTTCACCTTTTGGTGTGTTGGTCTTTTGTCTTTTCATCGTTCCTCCTTTCTTCATTTTTACAGTATCCGCAAAATCCCACTTGTAATCATCTTTTTCATCTTCCGACTCTGACTCGTATTCGCTACACTGTTATTGTATAGTTTAATTACTTACGAATCGGAAGTACTATCTGAATCGGACTCGTTATGCGACGCTAAATACAATGCTCTTCTATCTACCAAATCAATCAAAATTGCAGTTTTTTTAGCGCTCTTCACAAAAGGATGTTTTAACAACTTTTTCGCACTCGGTCGCTAATATTGAGTATTTTTGAATATCACATACCATGTTTGGATCTTTTCTCAAACATTCTGAAACAAACTCTTTGAATGGTTTCGAAAACTTTCCCTCTAGCGTAGGTGGATCATTCTTTGGAATTAAAAATAGTATTTTCATAGGATCATCGCCATAGTACGGTGGTTGTCGTTTTGCCAATTCAATAGCTGTAATTCCTAACGACCAAACATCTGCTTTTTCATTGTATCCATTCGTTTGTTTAATGACCTCTATGCGTGTGAGAATGATAAATAGATCGTACCTGGAGCCATCCAGAACGGTGTTCCTACGAAAGAGTGTCGTTTGTTTATCGTGTTTGACAATTGTCCACATACTCCAAAATCAGCTAGTTTGACAGCGCCATCTTGTGCTAGTAAGATATTTGCTGCTTTTACGTCTCTAAAAGTAAATATTTTCTCAATGGAAACATACCTGTGGATTAAACCCATTGAATGTAAATAATCCAAGGACAGTAGGACTTCTCGTATGATGATTGCAATGTATTTCTCTTCTAAACCAGTTCCATCATTGTTGTACGATTTTAGGACATCGAGCATCGAACCACCAGCTAAATATTCCATAATGATCCACAGTTGTGTGTCCTGTACAAACGATCCGTATACACTTACCACAGTTGGAGAATGACACTGTAGTAAAACATGTATTTCTTTTTGTATGTCTTCGATATCTTCCTCCGATTGTTCCAAATCGATCACTTTAATCGCGACCGTTTTACCAGTTGGTTTATGTCGACTATTCGATGAGTATTAAAAATATTCAAATCAAACCCTTTAAATACTTCTCCAAAACTACCTTTTCCTATTCGTTCGATCTTTTCATAATCAGATGGATTTAAATTCTAACTGTTAGTTTGATTTCACTCGTATCACACCATGATGACGCAGTGAGCGACTTTAAAAATAGAATTATTCAGATAACAAAAATTGATTTATTCTGCTTTCTTTGTCTTTCTCTTGGGAGTTCCTGACTCACCTGTTGACGCACTGGATACTTTGGTTGGTTTCTTACCGAACCCAAGAACTGAATAGTAACCAATTTGTAAGAATAGAATTGCGTTTAACGCAAAACCGAGTAGGAAACCTGCCAAGATGACTTTATCGTCAACTTCTGCTAACGTTGTGAATACACGTGCTGCTGATCCTCCAAATTGCATGAAGTAGGTAACGAATGACAAGTTTCCTGTTGATGATTCCTAAAAGTGTTAAAAAACAGTGCGTAGAACGTACTCTGAAATTCTTAATGATTTGTGGGACTTTACTTGCGGTGAAAATTGGAATAGTTGCTGCTTGTAACAATACGAGTTTGTCTAGTGGTACAATACCTTCATTTAACAAAGCGTACATGGATGAAACAGCTCTAGAAAATTGTTAGTTGATGAATCAATTCTTACGCTGCGACATAGGCAAAGAATAGTGGTCCTATTTGATTGTTGTAGTGGAAAAATAGAACAACAATAACGACGTCTAAAATTGTTAGATCGCAACGTAAAATACGTACTTTGAAGGATAACGAAAATGGTTTCACCGTATGTTGAAAAGGGATTGTTCTGGCGAATATTGTACGCTAGTGTAATGAAAAATCCAACCAATTCGAGTCCAAACATTGACAATGATAATCCCGCAACACTCTTGTTCTTAATAATGGCCAAGATTTGTGGTATTTTGAAAAAAACGGCACCGAGGATAATCAAATATCCCAAAAGTTTGCTCGCCAATAGTTTCACGCACTCTCCCGAAAAGTTCATGTCTACAAACAACGCTTGTGTACATTGCGAACTGAGATCAAGTAGCTTCCCAATCTGTGCTGCCATCTTTGTTTGCTTTGGTTGACCGTACAATGACGTGTTCAAAAACAAGCAACAGGATTTTTACTGTTATTTTTGATTTCCAGGTGGTAATATCTTGTCAATGCGCGACTGTATCTGATGGTTGGTTTTGGGATCTTGGCTTCCAAGAACATTAACAATCAAATTGTAAATGGCTTTGCGCATTAGATCTACGAACCATCGATTGAATGTGCCTTCTATTTCTTTTGTGTAGGCCTCTACAACAGGGCTTGATGATTCTTCCTTTTCAGCTCCGACCAAAAGTCTAAATACTCGTTCGCGAGTTGAGTCAAATGTCAGGGCCTTCATGAGTATTTTCACCTCGCTGGGAGCAAGTTTTCCACCAGACTTTATGTACTGTTCAATAATACGCTCTTTCTGACTATCAAAGTCCATTGTCTTGATAACGCTCATAACATACTCAAAAGATATTGGTGCCTTGTGCTGTTCGTGATCCACGCGTTCTGGTTGATAATTAAACCTCACTGGTTCTTTGTTGCGTAGACTGTGATTGGCTGAGAAAGTTCGGATTGCAGCAGCTCTGAGAACAGGTAAGGTGCGCAGGAGACGTCTGTTCATTTGTAATTTTTGAGACAGATCCTGAAAAGGGAGGTATGTCAAATAAATGATTGAGTAAGACAGTTTTAGAATGTCGTCTATTTGAAATCTCAAACATTTGGTTGTTAATTTCAGCATTAAAGTTCAATCATTAGAAAGTTAATTGATGTTCGCAATTATCTCATGTAGGATAGCAGTGAATTATTGATTATCATTTTAGTAGCTTAGCACGCTCATGACAACCAGATTTCGTATTGTATCAACAATTTTATGAAAAAGGATTTGTGTTGCAGTATCTAGTTCGTTACGAGAATTATGTTCTCGATAATTGTTGTACATTCCAATTTTTAGTAGCTTGTATGTTAGCTTATTAGCCATCGTTGGTGTACAGTTATTGTAAAACTCCAGGAAGAAGTGTCGGAACTTGACTTTGTCCGCTTCCAACTCTCCAAATATCTTTGCAAAAAAACGAATGCACATTCCTCCTAGTCCTCTAATTGATTTTGCATCTCTAGTGAGCCCACATGCATCAAACAATCAACTGTCGGCGTACGACAAAAATAGGTCAAAAGACGACAACAAGGAGAAACTTTACGATAGCAGCAATCAAAAACAGACGATCAAAGCGTCAATAGCCAACACACGTACGATACTAAAACAAGCCTCACCACCAAGTACAGTGAGA
>JAESGV010001070.1_pt1 | contig 11667 bp, 8 predicted proteins | sample 9269781 | NCBI WGS metagenome assembly JAESGV01 (sample SAMN15741586, study PRJNA653496) | algae metagenome | isolation source: Tildeniella torsiva UHER 1998/13D and co-occurring heterotrophs from... | place: Slovakia: Slovak Paradise National Park, Hrabusice, Kosice Region | collected 2000-01-01 | reverse complement strand
GTAGAATCAACATGACGATGTAAATAACCCAAATCACATGCGCACCGATGAATAAACCGTGTCTACTACAAACAGATTGTGGCAAAATTTCACCAAAGATTGTGATGACAGCAGAACTGATCAAGAAGCCCTAAATGTAAGATATGTTGAGCTAACATACGACTAAACCACTTGTAATGTCACTTGTGAGAACTGAAATACCAGCATTAACCATAACGTTACCAAGTAGCAGTGTGCATAGCAATAAATTTCCTCTTCTGCGAACAGGTAGAATTTTTTGCGCGTAAATCCGTTCTTTAGGTGTTCCACAGTCTCTAACAATCTAAATTGTTAATACAAGAACTCTTAACATACTTCTAACTGCGTCGTGTCAAGTCCCAATAGACCCAAAGTTAAGCCAGAAAATAGAGCACTCAGACAAACCAAAAAACATGCTCCGAATAAACCAATAATGTTTCTTGTACTGAAGCCAGTTTGTTCCTCAGATACAGGAAGCTACATTATTAGCTTGTATAAATTAACGTACGTCTTCTATACAAGTACAGTTGCGAGTCACATTAGAAGCAACAGTAACGAGTTGCAAATGCGAATAAGAATTCATTTGTGAGTTCTTTGTATAGTACGGAAGTTTGGACTGCGCAAAATAGATACTTGTGAACAGTATCACGAGCACTATCATGTGATGGTTCCATTTTTTCATTCTCAACATACTCAAACTTGTGTGTTGACCTGCTTTGTAAAAATTCCGAACAGCAGAGTTCTTCAAATGCTTTTTTTTGGGTTGAAGAGTCGTATTCACAATAACAAGAGCACAGTACTGTTTTGGTTTACTTTCTGTTTTTAATGATAGATTTTAACTCCTCCATTTCTTCTCGCAATGTGTTGAGAAGATTTGTCTGGATCGTGTGATTCTCCTCTTGTCGGTTTGCCACAGAAACAACAGCGTCTACTACTGTTTGTAGCAACTCTTCATCAAGCGGACTCGACTGTTGTAGTGACTGAAGGCTCTCCTCTATGTCTGAGAGCCTTTTGCTTTGTTCGTGCAAAGCCGTGCTTATATCTGATGGCGTTTCAGCACTACTCGTATCTGATCCTTCTTTTTCCTCTTTGTCTCGTTCTTTACGTTTTTTAGCCTTGATCTTTTCAGGCAACTTGGAGAACACATAAAAAGTTTCGTTCCCTAAAAACCGTTAGATCCAAAGTAAAAACATTTACCAACAAACATCACAGCTTGGTCTCGATCAGTAACTTCAGCAATAAACCTCAGTGAAGAGTGGGTAACGCCACTTTTTACGGGAAACCCATTAGTAAATCGGTGGCGGTACAACCATTTGTTATCCAAACGAACAAACTCCGCTCCAGGTATACCTAACACATGAATGCGACCGTAACCATCTTTATCGCATAAAAGTGTTACAGAAAGTGGTTCTTGGTTTGTCTCGACTTCTATTTCTATTTTCTTTTGACCCTTTTACTGGTGAGCTAAAAATTTATAGTATACCTCATCAAGCCAGCACTGTCCAATGCTATCATACTTGCCACCTACTATTCTCACCGTGCAGTAGCGCATGTTATTAGCTTGATACGAAGACACTGATATCGTTGCCGTATCATTTGTTATTGGTGTGAAAGGTCCCCAAGTGCTTTCTGCATTCGTAGCGGGTGGTGTGTGTTGAATATTATTGTTAAAACCCGAAGTTTGTTGAGAAAAGCCACGTTGTTGAACGCCTAATTGCAAAGAACGTAAAGAAGGCAGTTGAGAATATAATCGCCTTTGCTCCTCTTCGTCCTGCCTATTATCGGTAGGCTTCATAGATGTGAACGACTTGTGTTTTTGCTGTTGTGTATCTAGTAAAGCTCAAAAATCATCATTTTTTGGTAACGTTGTGATACTAAATGGTGCGAAGTATGGAAATAGAAGTCGTACAAAATTTTAACCTAAAACCTAGGTTGTAACAACTACGTCCCTACAAAGGTCCGCTAACCAAATCGGTACAAGTTTTGGCAATAATAAATACCGTGTTAGAATGTGTGTTGCTCAGATCTCACCGTAGTAGCTTTCCGACATTTATGTAACAAGCTATTCAAAATGACAAGTAGTATCTAGCATTATTGGCTGCACAGCTAGGCAAGTAAATTTATTCGTTTTACCAAGTTTTCAAGATAACAAGGCTTAATCAAAAACAAGAAGGTGAACAAAATTTCCGTTGTATTTGTATGCATTCCTTGATCAGATGCCTGTGTTGTGTTTGAAGCTCAAAAAAGTATTTTTCAAAGAATCTTATTGCGAATATTTAGATAGGCTAGATCAGAACAAACCGCAACGAGGGTGCCAGCTGGATTCAAGTAATGGATATGGGCATACTTTTACCTTGCAAATTGAGTTCTATTACTACTTCTTGCATTCTGCGATGGTTTTTATGCACCGCTATTTCTATCATGCGTGAGACGACAAAGCGAGTAACTTTAAAATTTGGGTGGCAAAGACAACTTTGATGCTCAAAGTTGGTCTCCACACTGATGTCTTCCTCTACGCTTGTGTGTTCCAAACTTTAGGTGACGGTTAACTTCATCAATGTTGTCCACGTACTACACTAAAAGAAGAATTGGTTTGAAAACCAAATTAATAAAAGTATGGTTGCGCGTGTTCATAGTCTTCGTATTTCTCTACTTTAAAAAAGTTCATGCATTGTGTATCGGTAATGCGTGATTGTTTATCTACCGATCGCGTGACATTGTATCCGTTGTACTAGAGACCATCAAGCTGGAAAGAAAATAGATGAGTTAAATGGTGATCTTCTACGCGATAATGAGACAAATATTGCTTTATCTCTACATTTTTACAGAGAAGAGTTGGGAGAGTACAGAGATAATGAACGATCCAGCTTGATGTTGGAAAATGTACAATAGGCGAGTGACAAATGTTCAGTTGTAATTGCTTATAACATGTAGTTTATTTGTTGTAAGGTAGCTGATGTGTGATTGGTTATTGTGAAGACAACCACAAAAAAAAGTTATCGTCCTAGGTTATTCATGTTCGTACCGTAACGTACAACCAATGTAAATTATAGGCCACATCGACAATTGCATCGATAATTAGGACACTGCTCGTGTAGCTTTTGCCAAGCTCCACACATGACCATCATTGGGTGTCTCGAGACAGTTAAAGAGCAAAACCTAGAGTAAACAACAAGAGTAGACGCTGTAAGATTCATTAATTTCGATATAGTAACCTTTAGAGTGTTGTATTTTCTTGGAACGGTAATTTGCATGCTTTTTTGTAAACAAGAACGATTTTTAGTGGTTTTGACTTGGTTTACCGTGCAGTTTTGAAGCAAACGTTACGCAACAGAATACTCGTTACACGACTAGTCGAACTACGTTACGCAACAGATCACTACAGAACTCTTTGCAACACCAAACAAATGATTATCTCGACTCAACAATGAACAACAAAGCAAATTCCTTATATAATGGCCACGCGGAACAATCTTTAGCGTTGAAAAAACAAATTAAAGGCGTGAGAAGAGATCTGGAGCGTGCCCACGAAATCGAGCAAGACCTAACGAACAAGTACAACGATTTGGACGGAAAGCTCGCAGGTCTACAAATAGAGTTAGATCAAGTACCTCCACAAGACCTTACACAACTTCCCAATCTAGAAGAATATGAACTTCAAGCGAGGACACTTGAGGAAGAAGAAGCCCATCTCGAAAATAATTACAACGAGTTAGACAGAATGAGTTATATATTGTACGAGGCGCAGCGCATTGTAGGCTCTAAAGGCAAACTAGAGCAGCTACTACCAAACCTACAAAAAGATAACGTTAGTTCCTCTAAAAATCTTGATGATGCACAAAAGACAAAGATTAAGTTGCAACAAAAAATTCAAAGTTTGGAACAATTATAAATTATTGTTTGTATTAGTCGTTTTCTATGCACGTGTAACGTAACTAGTTAGTCACAAAAGCTGTAACTTGGTGTAAAATACATAAAGAGCTTTGCGTAAAACGATAAGAAAGCTGTTCAAATTGTACCATCCACAGCAGGTTAGAACGCAACCAGCCTGCGTCGTGCGTGAGTGGCGAAAGACAGTGGTCTTTGCAATTAACTTGCATTGTTGATCCACATGTTAATGTTATGAACTCTTTATCTGGTTCAACTTGTATCCTCAACTAAAAAAATTAACTCCTTGATATCCTAGCCAATGCAAAGTTATTTCTCAAGATATTGTGGTGTACTTGTGTTGAATCATAAATAGCAAGCAAGTTAAATATATTTTTATAATAATCTTATTATAAAGTTGCATTTTAGTAAAATAACTTAATAATATAATACTTTATTTGATTTACTATTAAATAAAATGATTTAGTCAGTTAAAAGCTTAATAATAGATATATATCTTAAACAACCAGTTAAATATAAGTAAAATTTTTTTTGTATTTTTAAAATACAGCTGCTGCAAATAAAAAATAACAAGCTTTAATCTATTTAAAGTATCTTTTTGTTAATTTAATAATATTATGTCTTATAATATTAAAAATAAACTATTTTGCTTATTATTAAATAAAAACCAGCAAATTTTAAGTATTACAAGTGGTTAAAACTTTATAATAAGTATATTTATTTTGTTTAATTTTAATTATTAAATAAGTTTTAACTTTAAATAATAAGTTCTTTTTTTTTTATTATTTCCTTTTTTTATAATTTAATAACAATTTAAAATAGGATTAATAAAACAATAAAGCTTTTTTTAAAGTATAACTTAAAATTAATATTTTAATATTTATAAAATATTATAAAAGTATAACATAATTATTAATAAATAAATTAATATATAAAATTTATAAATCATATATATTTAATGCCTTTAAATTGTTATACTTAGAAACATATTAGTAAAAATAAATATATATTAAATAAATATATTTTATTTTTATATTACAAGTAGTATTAATAAACTATTAATAAAATGAAATTGTTTATTTTATTTTTTCCTTTTAAAACATTTTTACTTTTTAATTACTTTATTAAAATATAACTAAGTTTATTTTAGCTTTTATATTTTATATAATATTTTAGTTTTAGATAACCTTTTATATATACTTTTTTAATATATTTAAAAGATAAAATATTAATACTACTGCTTTTAAGTTTTTTTTGTTTTACTTTTAAAGCTTTTACAACAATATTTATTTGATTTAATCTTTTAATAGTTAAAAATTTATTTTTCTTTTTGTTTATATTTGCTGCTAATATCTTTTCTATTTATTTATCAAAGATATCAAATTATCCTTTTTTATTTAAAAATATCTCAAACTTAATATTAATAATACAATTTTTATTTAACTGTTAGCAATTTGATTGTTATTATAGTTATAATTATTAAAAACATAAGTTTTTTTTATTATGCTTTTTAATGGTTCTTTTTATATCAATTTTTATAATAAGGTTTATTATTTTTGTACTTAATATATTTTTTTAACTTTTCATTAAATTTAAATTCTTTAATTAGCAATCCTTTACCAATCTTTTTAAATATATTATACAGAAAAATAAAATATTAAATAAAGAAAAGTAAATTTATTATTTTTTAATATCTTTGTTTGTTTCATGTCTTGTATAAGTAAACTACTAATGGCATCAGGTTTATCATCATGTTTCTTGTTGTTATTCTCTTCTTCTTCTTTTTTTATACAAGTGTATTTCTTTTATCTACCTCTTTTACTTTAAAGTTTTAGTATATTTTTGCTTGCACTTGTATAATTTTTGCTTAAGACTTAACAACCTTTACATTTTTTTGATAACTTTTTTTAATATCTTTGACTTTTTAACTAGTTTTTGTTTAACAATAACCTTTGTAATAGTTTAAAGCCTTGTATAATACCATTATTTAAATTCATATGCTGTTTAAAGCAGGCAATTATATTCTTTTTGATGTAATGTAACATATTTAAATACTTTTTTAAGTTAATTTATCTTGAATAGCTTGCACTGTTGTAGCTGTAGCATAATATCTATAACTTATTTCATTATTACTTTGATTTATAATTGTTTTAAATAAATAACATTAAATTTAAAGATTTTTTGCAGTTTATAAACAATATAATTATCTTATATTATTTTAGAGAGTTTCTTTTCACTTTTTTTATAAAGCATAGATGTCTTACCTTTGTTTTAAAGCTTATCATTATTGTTTTTTTTATTTTTGTTGCTTTTTAACTTTAACAATTTCTTTAATTTTAAATGTGTTGTAAATAAATCTGCAAAAATTAAACTTAATTAAAATAAACCTTTTATCTTGTAAATTCTTTCTATTTATGTCTTTAGTATTTTCTTTTTACTTTTAAAGCTTTTTACAACAATTTAAACAAATTTAACCTTAGTAATCAAATGTAAGCCTTATAGTAAGTAGTGTTTAATAATGTTAGTTTATTTTTTTAACAAGCTTTTAGCTTTTTTCTTTTAATTACTTGAACTTTCTTATATTTTTAGTATTAGAAAAAATTATTAGATGTATTATTATTAAAAGAGATATTAACAAGAAATAAGCCAAGCTTAAGTCCTTTATCTTGAACATTATCAGAAAAGTTAAAATTATTAACTTATAATTATTAACATTTTAAAAAATAAATAAATTAAAATCTTTTTTTAATGAAAAGACTCACTCTTTTACTGGCTCTAACTTAAACTTTAAGATGGAATTAAATATAAGAATTAAATCTTTAAAGAAGTTTTTTATAAAAAAAAGCCTGAAATTTCATTATCTTATTTAAAATCAAAGCTAAAAAGCTTTGATGAGATAAACATCTTTATCAGCTATTTAACTAGCTACTTTATTATTAAAATTAATTATTATAGCTAATTAAACAATTTTCATAGTATTATCTTCTATAAATAAAATGCTGATATACTTTTTAATAGTATAATAAATTGTTTTTCAAAAGCCTTCTATCTTTTTTCATTAATAAAAAGCTTGTATAATACTTCAGTAGTAGATTTAATATGCATTGTTAGTAAAACATTAAAAAATATAATATGTCTTTTATAAGAGCTTATTATACATTCTAATATAATTTAGTATATCAGACAACATTCAACATAATTATTTGTTTTTTTACTGATTATAACTTGGTTTTAATGAAACAGGCAAAAAAATAGTTTATTAATATGTTGAATTATCTTATGTCTGCTTTAAAACTTTTTAAAGAAAAATAAGCAAATTACAAGCTTATAATTAACAACAAAGCAGCTATTATTAATACTTGATGTACTTACTTTCCAAATATCCTTTAAGTGCATACTTTAAGTATATAACACTTAAATGCATATCTTAATACTTTTAGTCTTTTAATAAATAAAATTAAAAATATTTATTATTTTATTCTTATATTTATAATTTTAATAGATAGTTACTTATAGTTCTTAAAAGTATAATAAAATTAAACATCAAACTTGTTATAATATTGTAAAGTTTCCTGGTTTACCAGCATTAATAGTAATAGAGGATGATGATAATATAAGTATATTCAGTTTTTATAAGTCAGATGAATAGGATAAGATAGAAATTAATTTAATTTATAATAATATTAAAATACAAGAAGAAGATTTGTCATATAAAGAGGAAAATAATAAAAATAAAATTAAAAAAGAGATAAAAGTGTTTATAAATGATAAGCACCCTTAAAATAGACATAAATTACCACATTATATGTGATATTTAAGATATATGAAATTTTGGAACAACAATAAAATTGATCAAGATATGTTGCTGCAAGGAGGGCAAAAACAACAACTTGCTAATCTATGTAAGGAAAATGTTAGATAGACTGTATATGACACTATAAAATACTTTTTATAGCTAATTTTTATACACATGACAGAAAAGTCACAGAAGTATGTAATAAAACATCAGATAAAGAACAAATAACAAAACTAAGGTTGTTTTAAATTAATTTCAATAATATATATAATTTTTGAATGGTTTTTTTGCTATAAGAGTAATATAACTAAGAAATATACGACAATAATAAATTATCTAACAATATATCATATTTGATATGTGTTATGCTGGTAATATAAGGTCAGTTGCACACGTAAAATATTTAGCTGAATAAAGACATAAAACTTTAATAAGTTTTATATCAAACTATAATAATTCTGGCAAACAGCACCTACTATCTAAAATATTAGATGCTGGTTTAAAAAAGTATAAGTGAAACACATTATAAGGCTCAACAGTAGCAATACAAGCTTGAATGGCAAAGTTTAATAGTAAAGCTACAAAGATTGTACATTTAGTATCAAATATGAAGCAGTTAGATAATAAAACAGTTATAAAACATTATATTAAAAAGGATAATTCATTCAAGATGGTATCAGCTCTAAAAATAATAGAAATGTATAATTATTTAAAGTGGTTCATTAATGAAAAGAAAGCAGTAATAACAAAAGTATAAAATAAATTTTAAATGTATAGACTATATCATGCTATAATACATGACTGTATATTGATATTTATGTATGACATGTATTTTTAGTATAAATATTTGTTAAACATGTTATAAACTTATACTTTTTAACACTTTGTTATTAATTGTTGCAAAACAGCTACACGTCACTATGTTATACCTTAAAAGTTACATAAATCACATATAATACACATTACACTTTATAAGTTATCAAAATTAAATACTTATAGTTGATAGATATAAAAAAAAGGTTATTAATTATTATATTTAAAAAAAAAGATAATTTTAATATAAAGTTGGCAATTATAAGAATATAGCTATTAAAACATCAAGTATAAATACATTAAATTGAATAAATATAGTAAGCCTTTAAAAGTAGCTTCTTTTAATATCAAAGATATAGTTGCTAAAGCTTTAAAAGCAAAATAAAAAAGGCTTAAAAGTAGCATTATTAATGTTCTATCTCCCAAATATACTGAAAAGCACAAATATAAAAGGCTATTTAAAGCTGAAATATTGTATAAAGTATAAAAGCTAGAATAAACTTGATTATATTTATTGAAAATCTTATTTTTAATAAAGAAATTCAAAAGTTGAAAGAATAATTATAGGTAAATAAAAAATAAAATAAGTTAAAAACGGATTCCATTATTTAAATGATCTTATAACTAAAGCACTTTTATTTTAAACTAAATAACTAAAGTGCTTTTATATTTTTTATTTGAATAATTAAAAACTTTTTATAAATCAAATAATTAAAATGCTTTTTATATTTAAAATTAAATAATTTAAATACTTTTATAATTTACTTAAATAATTAAAGTGCTGTAAAATATCATATTAAATAACCAAAGTGCTTTTATTTTAAACTGAATAACCAAAGTGCTTTTTATTTTTTAAATAGCTAAAATGCTTTTTATAATTCAAATTAAATAACTAAAATGCTTTTATTTTAAACTAAATGACTAAAGTGCTTTTTATATTTTGAATGACTAAAATGCTTTTTATATTTTGAATTAAATAACTAAAATGCTTTTATTTTAAACTAAATAACTAAAATGCTTTTTATTTTTAAATTAAATAACTAAAGTGTTTTTTATATTTTAAATGTTTAAAGTGCTTTTTATAATTCAAATTAAATAACTAAAATGCTTTTATTTTATACTAAATGACTAAAGTGCTTTTTATATCTTGAATTAAATAACTAACATACTTTTATTTTAAACTGAATAACTAAAATGCTTTTTATTTTTGAATTAAATAACTAAAGTGTTTTTTATTTTTTAAATGGCTAAAATGCTTTTTATATTTTGAATTAAATAACTAAAGTGCTTTTATTTAAACTGAATGACTAAAGTGCTTTTAATTTTTTAAATGACTAAAGTGCTTTTTATTTTTAAATTAAATAACTAAAGTGCTTTTTATATTTTGAATAACTAAAATACTTTTTATATTTTGAATTAAATAACTAAAGTGCTTTTATTTAAACTAAATAACTAAAGTGCTTTTTATTTTTTAAATGACTAAAATGCTTTTAATTTTTTAAATGACTAAAGTGCTTTTTATTTTTAAACTAAATGACTAAAGTGCTTTTTATATTTTGAATGACCAAAGTACTTTTATAATTTAAGTTTAATAACTAAAATGCTTTTCATATAATATCTTGATAAGATAATATTAGTATGTGTTAAATTTAAAATTAATAAAGTATGAAAATAAGATTTTAATATTAAAGTGCTATTCTTATTACTTAAAGTAAAATTTTTAATTTTATTATATTTTTAATAATTAAAGCGCTTTTTGTAGATTATAATTTGCAAGACTGAAGTACTTTTTAACATTTAATAAGTTAAATAATTTAATATTCCCAGTTATTTTGATTAGAGCTATTATTTCTCTTGCTGGTTAACGGTGCTTGATATTCAAAATTATCTTCAAAATCACCAAATGGATCATCTACTGGTACTTGTGGGTACATTTTTCGCTGCACATTTTGTGGCTGTTGTGGTTGGTACTGCTGAGGCTGTCTTGGTGGTGGTGAATCAAATGCATTCTGTGCTGATTGTCTTGTTTGGGAGACTGTTCCTCTCATAGATCCGAATCGTGTTGGTGGACCTTTACTCAGTACATCTCCAAGTGCTTGAGTGTTAACATGTGCATTTCTGTTTGATTGTTTCACAGATTGATCACCACTGATAGGACGTATTGGTTGGTTATTGTACGATGGTTGAGGTGGGTATTGCTGTTCCGCTGGTGGTGGTGGTAAAGGTCTTCTTGATGATGATGGTAGTGGAGGTTGTTGTTGTTGTTGTTGTTTCTTTTGTACAACATCAATATCACGTGATGGTGGTGGTGCGTATACCTTGTTCGTGTTCACAAATCCTGATTGAACAGTTTCAACAATAGGTTGTCGTGGACTTGCGTTCACTGATACACGTGTTGACACTTCGGCTAAAATGTATGACAAGTGAGTTGGGTACCACTTGAGTAACAATTCAAAACACTTGTTGATTTTACCACTGTCAATGGCCATCATCATTGGGTTAGTTTCTCTACTACGTAAGCAGTTCAATCCAAACACAATAGCAACGTTGGTGTGGTTCATTCTATTCTTTTCATGGTTTTGAACCAACAATGTTAATAGTTGGAATAACGAGTGTAATAGTGCTGCGTTGATGGGTGGTAATTGTGTGATCAATGATTGAGCAGCTTTGATACCATCTCCTTCTGATAGTTGTGGAATACTCAAGAATTCATCATAAAATTCATAACATAGTAGAGGTTCTGGTAACTCTCTAATATATGTTTTCAATAAACCTGCAACACCATGAATATCAATTTCCTACTTGTGTTAGATGAATATTCATATGACATACCTTTGTGTTCAACATGTTTTGAACAACATCAATGTTACCTCTACCAGAGTCGTACATTTTTCTTAAACGAGCCATGGCAGTTGTATCACCAGCCAATCTGAATAAACCTTCTGTTTCAACACGTGGTGTCAATAGTGTGATCAAATCTTGACAAACGGCAGGTATTGGATATGGAGAATTTGCCATGGCTTCTTCTAATGGAGCACCAAATACTCTATAAAAATTAGTTCACGTGTATCGTAACGTACTGTCTCTTTTTAACAACTGGAGGTGGACTAGTTGGTACATTCTTTTCTTTTGATGGCATACTGTATCCTCTT
>JAESGV010001069.1_pt1 | contig 11677 bp, 6 predicted proteins | sample 9269781 | NCBI WGS metagenome assembly JAESGV01 (sample SAMN15741586, study PRJNA653496) | algae metagenome | isolation source: Tildeniella torsiva UHER 1998/13D and co-occurring heterotrophs from... | place: Slovakia: Slovak Paradise National Park, Hrabusice, Kosice Region | collected 2000-01-01 | reverse complement strand
CGCGGGTGTAAAGTCACTTCGTGACTTTATTTAGTTGAAAAGTGTCAGTGACGTTGGTTTAGGATACTTTGTGATTTATAATATAAATTTATTTGTATTATAAATTGCGTATTTTATTCTTTTCTTATTGACCACTTTGATCTTCCAACCCTATCGCACTACCACAACAACCGTATCAACGCACCGTAGCTGTATCGTTATCAGCCAAAACTCGTACCGAAAACGTAATATCGCCGTGTTCGTTTTCAAAATTTATTTCACAATTTTCATTCTAAGCTTTGGTTTTCAGTTAGGATATATTCGTGTGTCATTTTTGTTGTCATAACGAGTCCATATTCACCGAATAACTAAATGTTTAACACATCAAGAAACTATTTGATCTAGCATAGAACTCCAGAAGGAACACGAACCAAAAAGTTACGTACCCTGGTTGAAGTTCAACCTATCAAGTAGCCTCAAGTGTGGAAGAAAAATTTCAATCACAAAAGTTAAGTACTACAACAACCAGATGTCCCAGCACCACATCACAAGCCTCCGTCGGTGATGAGGATATGTTTTAGACGAGGAAGAACTAATTGAACCTGAAGAAGAAGCTAGTGTGGGTGCCAATTTTCCCCATGCAAGCTTAGTAACTCGAATCGCTTGTAATACGCGATTTAACGCGGAATAAACCAAGAAACTTAACTGCCAATCGCAAATTTGCACGCAAAAATTTTTATGAAACTTCTCTAACCATACAGTGTTATGATGGCACTCTACGTAGGGTCAACAATAGTTGTAATGCTAGGTTTCAGCTGTCAATCAGATGGGACACAAACAATCAAACATGACGCAACGAACTCTTGTACCAGGTGCTAGAAGTAGATTGTTTTACACTGGTAACAGTGAGTTCAACATCAAAGAAGTAATTCTCCCAAATCCCAACGAAAGAATCGTACACGTCGCATCTGGTTACGAGCTCGCTCTCATCGTAACAGAATCTGGTAAAGTTTACACAACTGGAAACAAAGATTGCTACAAAACCAATGTGCCAGCGACATACACGGCACCACAACTCTTACTCGGATTCGCCGGAAAGCATGTGATAGAAACAGCATCTGGATACAGCCACTCCATCTTTCTCGTTTCAGAATCAAACAAACTTGCTGTATATGGACTAGGAGATAATTCAATGGAACAATTAAACTTTGATAATGAAGGAGGGAGAGCAACTGAACCTTTCAAATATAAATATTTTGTTGGAAAAAAAATAGCAAAAGTACGAGCAGGCTATTACCACTCAATTGTGCTCACAACTGATGGAAAAGTACATTATAGCGGAAATAACAAACACAAACTGAATTTGAGTGTGTTAGAAAAACATTTTATCGTTGAAGCGTTTGGCGGCTACGAGTTCTCCGCATTTATTTCACGACAAGGCGATATTTTTGTCGCGTTATTAACGCAAGGTGGGAACGTCACTGCACAAGAAATAACACGTTGGGATATTCCGAAAAATGGAAAATTTATTAGTGGAGCAGGAGGATACTATCACGCACTCTTTTTAACGGACACTGGTGATGTGTGGTCAGTTGGTCAAAGTATGTACGGAAAATTGGGTCGTGGAAGTGAAACTGGAGACATGGCACAAGTACAAAAGATTAGAAATGTAAAAAGTGTGAGTGCAGGTGGGTACCATAGCATCATGTCTACAGAAGAAGGATTCGCATATGGATGTGGACATGGTTCATTTGGACAGTTTGGAAATGGTCTACGCGATCAATTTGAATATCCTACGAAAATGGAGTGCGAGCCTGATAAAACTGCGTTTATCTATGAAGTGATAGCGTGTGGTTGGGGTTCGTATTTACTAGAAAGTAAGATATACTTTTATTCTAACAAAAAGATTCTGCGAGATTGTTTGGGAAATCGTACAACAAGCTATTTGAAAAACTACTCGCACAAGCAAATAGTTTGAATCCATTTACAGATGTACTAATAACACGAGCCAATTGAGAATGTATTTATTAAATCTTGACACCACTCAAATAACAAAACTCTTGAACAAAATCTTCTGGTGTCATCCAAAAGATACCTTCTTCTGCTTGTAGCCATGGTTCCACTTTTAATGCAGATTTCAAACCTGGAGTCCACGATTTATGTTTATCGCAAAACTCTCCTTTCCATGCTGCGTTTCCCCATGGATTTCTAATCTTTATTAATCTATAAGTCTTGTTATCTTCTGGAATTTTAATTTCTGTCGCTTGCATGATGGAATACGCGTGCATTTTGACAACACCTTTATCGTTTGTTTCCTCAGCTTTCATCTTTGGAGGTAAATCTGAGAAACAGCACAATACAGTGTTGTCAAAGTTGGTTGTGAGCGTTTTGAACACGGCGTTAGCGCTCTTGCATGGCGGAGAGTATTCAGTGCCACCAATCATCTCTAAAATGGAATCACAAGGTTGACCACCTTGACCGATCTGCTCGTAACCACCATGCAACTTGGCGTACGCCTTTTCAAGAATAGGAACCCAGAAATGGTTCTCAATGTTTGATCTTGCACCACTTGGAGTACCGCTACTGTCCACTGGCAACAAGTCATCTACAGTAACAAACACTGGTCGTCCGTTCTTGAAAAACTTGAAAGTGTACTTTCCAAGCTTCTCATCTTTGAAAGTGACCATTTTGGCAACTAACCCTTTCTTACAAGTTAGCGCGGCTAGAGCAGAAATAAAGTAACAATCACCCAACTGTCCTTGATCAATATCAAACAAGTTAAATTCATCGTTTGGACTAAAAACAGCATTTCTTTGTAGTTGACATGGACGTTTTGCAGCAAGCATGACCTTGCCTTTGAAATTAATATTCCATTTGGCTGGTGGAAAATCGGCATCAACAAACATTTTGCTTGTATCTGTAGCGTCCAACTCTTCGTCTTCGGTAAGATACGTTCCTGTTGCGTTCGCATAGACTTGTTTGGCACATTTGGTATGGTAAATTAATTGTTTTGTATTTTCTTCACTGTGGTCACTTGCGTACGCTTTTCTCCAACCAAGCAAACATGTTGCCCAATTGTCCATACTTGCTTTATCGGATTTTGTGACTTTCATAGAACTTTTGAGTAACGCGAGAACACGATCTGCGGACGCGACTAAATCTTTGTAGTCGATTGGTTCAGTAGATCTTGGGTATGAATGACATTTTCCTTCTTTTCATCTTTCTTGATTTCTTTTTTGTCATTTTTCTTTGCATCTTTTTTAGAGTCTTTCTTAGCGTCCGTCTTAGAGTCTTTTTTAAAGTCTTTCTTGGCATCTTTTTTGGAATCTTTCTTGGATTGTTTCTTATCTTTCTTTGATTCCTCCTCTTCATCCACATCTTCTTCCTCTTCGTCGTATCCTTCTTCCTCTTCCTCCTCTTCGCATTCTTCTTCAGCTTCTTCATCTCCTTCTTCGTCGTCTTCATCGTCTTCGTCGCACTCATAATCTTCACCTTCATAGTATTCTTCCTCTTCAGGTTCTTCCAAATTATTTGCAAGACGATATGCTTTTGCTTGAATATCGAAAATCTTTTGCATTTTTTCCGCCCATACGTCATACTTGGCTTGCAGTTCTTCTGAATATTCATCTTCCCATATATCCTCAAACGCAGCAACTTCCGCGAACACTTGACGTTTGTTCACGTTCATTTGTCGTATTGCTGCGCGTACCTCATCCCACTCCTCTTCTGCGAATTTAAAATTTCTGGCAAATACGCTCTCAGTGATTTTTATACTTTGTGACTTTGCTTGTGGGGATGGTCTGTCATGGTTTGGAGCGTGCGGAGCTTCGACAGTGCTACTATCTGGAGCTGAACACGCTGCTCCCATGTTTTCTGCAATTTATGAGCTGTAGTCGCGTCACGCGTTTACAGTAGATTAGCGAATTTCTGTAACAGGAAACAATTTGTTATCTCTTCATCTTCTGTGCGTCAGCGTTGTGTTGTCAAACAAATCAACGTCAGTAACTTTGATTGGCCTAAACGAGCACTATCTCATCAAACGGTCAAGCGATGAACACTACGAACACCACAGTCATAAACCCAGACGCTCTGACAATCACGAACGGCATGAATATACTAAATATTATCCAAGTAGCAGCTGGATATTCGCCGATTAACATAATACGATTTATTATGTTAATTCTTTTCTTCATATTACGTAAAAAACAGCCGCTAAAGTCACGAGGGTGGTATCCACCTGTCTTACTGCTGAGTATGATCCTGCAGAGCTCGTTGCTCTTGGTTTCACAGTGGGTAAATCAACCCTACTTACCCATTTCGAAAATCGGTTTGTACGGCAGTGCGATTATCTTTGCACTACCATTCACTGTTGTAGTCGTGTACTTACTGTGTTTGCAAGTAATTCGTTTCATGCTAATTACAAACCTAAACCGCATGAAGCTGGTCGTATGGAACGGCAACATTGCAGTAATGAGCGAAAAGAAATATCTACTACACCGTATGCTCACAAGCGACATCACTTTTGTGATCTCTACAATCGTCGTGTTGGTCGTACAGTTGTTACTAGGAACACTGTTCACTGTTCTACTACAAACCAAGGTAATGACAGAGTTAATAGCACAATTAATCATGGTTGCACAATCCATAGCCATAATGTTTGTGTTTATTGTGATCACTATGGCTGTCATGTTATGGGGAATCTACGTAGAAGGCAAAGAGCGAGGATTCAAGAACTTTTTATCACCATCGCGAGACCCACTGCTTTTCCGAGTGGACTGTATCATTTTACTATTGTTAATTCCTGTGACCATAGCTACTGTCACTTTCCAAGTGTTGCAAACACTGCCTGGAATCATGATGGTTCCAAACCGTTTCTTACCTATTGTTGTTTGCACTAGAGTCTGTTTACTGTTTACTGGTATACTTTTGAGTTTGTTGTCTGGTGGTACTTGCATGATAGCGATTATTTACAAGAAATTCTTTGTTAGGAAAACAATAACAAATCGATACAGCACTAGTTTGGTAGAGATGCTGCGAGGACGAGATACTGGTCTAGAAGAGTTCCAAGAGTACTGCAAAGGTGAGTGGTGCTCTGAAAACATTATGGCCTACATTGACATCCAAAAATATCACGGATGTACGAACAATCAAGAACGATTTGAATCGGCGACAAAAATTTATACCACGTACTTGGTTAGTGGCGCAGTAGCCGAAGTAAATACAGCTAGAGCAATTCGAGAACAGATCCAAGCTCATCTACAAAAAGGAGAAGATGATTCTCTTGCTGACATGTTCGTAGATTTTGAACGAGAACTTGTTTTGAATATGACTGATGTATTTTCAAGGTTTTCTCAAACAGCAGAGTATAAGAGAATGGCAGAGCAGCAAGCCATTCAACGCAAGGAAATGGCAAAACACAATTTTGTTTAATGTGATAGTGGGAGTTTTGTGACAAAGGCGGAGAAAACAATGAACAATTCAGTCTTCAAGAATCTACATGAAGAAGTTTGTAGGACTGCACGTTATTGGTGCGCATAAATACAAATCAGCAAGCTTTTGATTGACACGAGCTTGGTTTGGTATCATTCCACGAACGAAGCGTCCAACAGAAAGATTGCATAATGAACACCACTAACAGCACTTTGAGTGGCGATGCTCTCATAGTGACCAACGGAATGTACGCTCTAAACATAATTCAAATTGTTGTTAGTTACGCACCCATCACATTGATCCGGTTACTCATGTTATTTTTATTCTTTGTATTTCGGAAAGAGCAACCACTAAAGTCACGTGGGTTGTACCCACCCTTTCTACTAGTGTTTTTGTTCATACAAGCCTCCGCGCTTCTAGTTTCACAATGGGTAAATCAGGTACGATTATTTGTACAACTTTATAACAATATCAGCCGTATTTACCAATGTCTAAGATGGGTATCTCTGGCACTGCGCTGTGCATCGGTATACCTATGTCCGTTATCGTTGTGATTATACTTTGCCTACAAGTCATGCGTTTCATTATTATAACAAACTTGAACCGCATGAAATTGGTAGCGTGGAACGGAGAAAACGCAGTCGTTAACCCACAAATGTACCGATTCCATCGTTTCATGACATCTGACAAAACATTTGTTGTCACAACTTTGATAGTCTTCGTCGTACAATCCATTATCGCTGCTGTACTTATCGCGCTTATCCATACCAGCATACTCACAGAAGCCATCGCCCAAATCGTGATGATTTCTCAAGGATGTGCATTCGCAGCAGTTGCAGTACTTATCGCAGCAGTTGTTGTGATTTGGGGTTTGATCAAGGAAGGAAAAGATGAAGGGTTTTCGAACTTTTTCTCTACTGTACGAGATCCACTACTGTTCCGTTTAGATTTTGCTCTCCTAGTAACTCTAGCGCCATTCACCCTAAGTGCGATAACATTCCAAATTTTACAGACTCTACCGTCTGTCCAAGCCGTACCAGTGAGGTTTCTAGTTATTTTGATTTGTACAAGAATTAGTTTGTTTGTTATGGGTATTCTCATGACGTTATTGTCTGGTGGTACCTGTATGATAGCGATTATCTACAAAAAACTCTTCGGCAAGAAGAAGATCGCAGGTCACTCGAGTACTACTTTGGTTGATCTACTAGAAGGTCGCGACAGTGCTCGTGACGTGTTTGGCGTATGGTTACGATACTGCAAAGGCGAATTCTGCTCAGAAAACATTCTAGCGTATATGGAAGTCCAAAAGTTCAACGCATGTACGAACAATCTAGAACGTCACGAATTAGCAACCAAGATTTACACTACGTATCTCACCGTTGGTGCCATTGCAGAAGTCAATGTTCCAAAAGGCCTGTCAGAACAAATCCACAGTGTACTGGCGACTGGTGTTACTGGCAGTGTAGACTCATTGTCAGACATCTTTGTCGATTTTGAAAGAGAACTAATTATGAATATGATGGACACTTTTTCGCGATTTTCGCAAACATCAGAGTATAAGAGTATGGAACAAAAGCGCGTACTGCAACGCAAAGAGATGGTCAAACACAATCTTGTCTAAGTCTAAGAGTATGTATCTGTAACCAATATTTTAGCTACTAGTGCGCTCAAACCACAAATGTACAGGTGATCTATGAAAATCATCTTGGATGGTGTGAATAAAGAAACATTTGATTTCTAAGTTTGTAAACAGACAACCAAACAACATTCACACGGTAATGTAGAACGATTCCTATTGCAGCGAAAGTCGTAGTAAAAAAGTCACCATCAACGCGTGTACATTGGAATTCGTTATTCTTAACTGTTCGTGAAAAGGGAGCGTCATGAGCGTAAAATACACCAAATACTGGCTCAACGTTGTCGATAGCATCAGCGAAATAAACCTCATCGGAAACGATTCGCGAACTGTGTCAATAACAGTTATTTTAATTTAAATGGCAGAATATTCGAAGTAGTTCCTATTCGTTCAGGTGGCGTGTAACCTAACTCGCTGCGCATCGTCTGTCCAACTTTCGAGTCATATGGATGGGTAGAAAAAATTTTCATTCAAAATAACTATAATCTTCAGTTAGACTATACCTTGTGACACCACCATCCATTAGATAACCCGTTTCGAACACTATACCAAGAATAGGACCAGAAGTTATTCTTGAAAGTGTACTGGCTTGTTTAGTGCAGTTTTCCAAACCTGTGCCAGTGGATCTAGTGAACGTGGGTTCGAGATCAATGAAGGTAAGATGCTCTACAGTTGAAACATTAACCTAATCATAACGCAACGTGAAATACAGATGAGTCGTGGCAGCGGTGTTACGTGCAACAATAGTTGCATGGATGATGATGAATGCGGGGACTTATGACTCCGTACTGAGTCATGATCACACTACTGGCCGTAGTGTTAGCACGACGTGTGGTGGATAACCCTCCTGAAGGCACAGCACTTCAGAGTGTAGTGAAGGCACACAAGCAACACAAGCTGTATCGATCTACTCACTCAACTGCTCTTTTTGTGATACAAAGCGATCTGCTTCTGAGAGCGATAGGAATCCTGCTGTTGGCCAGAGGTAGCACCAACTGTCGTACCTACAGAACGATCAAGAAGTTATTCTTGAAAGTGTACTGGCTAGTTTAGTGCAGTTATCCAAAGCTGTGCCGGTTACTACGTGAGCTTAATGGACGTGGGTTCGAGTAGGTAAGTTTCCAGTATTTCGGAACAATAACTAGATAATAGCTAAAAGATTGAAACAGATGAACTTGTGGCAGCGGTGTTAGATGCTCACGTAGCATGGGATATGTGGAACACGTGCCTTTGGGGACGTGCAGAAACATATTCACATCACATGGTATGTGGTGTTAACATGACATGTGTTGGAATGCTCTTCTGGACATTCAAACGTTGGAACTCGTACTGAAGGCACATAATCAAAACAAGCTGTATCGATCTGCAATTCATCTGATCTTTTATTCTTTGTATACTTGGCTAATAAAATGTTTTTCTTGGAACTGTACCCGTCAAGATCTTCGTACATGATAGGTCCCTAGTGAAACTTGCTTATTTAAACTTTATGGCGATATAGATTGTTGTAACTATTAACTGTGTCAACTCGACACGTTATCTCTAAATAAACGAAGTCGCCGACAGGCTAGGTTCCAAACGTACGACTTCCTGCTAGCGTCTAAGTTTATTTTTATTACATAGATGATCTAGCATTGCAAGTTTGCACTCGAACACGTATTTTGTTGCACTTTCAAAGTGCGTTCATTTCGAATTTCTTGTCAACTGAAACAAATGCAAACAACTCACTACTGGCCAACAGACATCTTATCAATCGTCGTGTCGTATTTGCCAACGTTAGATAAACATCGAACACGGTTAGTCAGCAAAGAACTAGATAGACTAGTGCTGTCTTCAATCACAACATACAAACTCGGTCATAAATTACCACCAAACCAAACATTGGAGAACTTCATCGATGCTATTCTAAAATATCCATCTCTAACACGAATAACGTTCAGTTCACTGCTCGAATCTGTGATTGATGAATACAAAAAACGAACAAAGGCAGATACACCAAAAACTATCGAAGATGTACTATTGCTTTTTCATAGCGATACCCTAGAATACGCAGAAATTGTATCAAAGAGTTCCAACTACATTTTTACACTCTTTTCCGATACACAATCATTCGTACAAAAATTCCCAAAGTACAAACACCAGTGTATCACAAGCACAGAGGCTACAATCGGTTCCAACGTTACAAATCTACTCGTAGAAACCAACAGTAATGGACGCGTATTCACAAATCTACCAAAAACTGTAACTACACTCGAGATAAAACTATGTATACTATCACACGACGATTATTGTTCCCTCGCTACTGCGTTCCCACTACTAGAGCGACTCAATATTGAATCTTCGGATCTTACACCAAACGAAATGAAGCTATTCGCACAAACAAGTACATTATTAACTCACTTGAAAATATCACATTGTAGTGCTTTAGATACACTACAATCGATACAATTATTCAAAAATCTAAAACGATTAGAAATATTAGAAACACCATTACGTTTCATTGATATCGAGTGGTTATGTACAAGTGGAATTGAACTAGAGTCGTTGGTCATGACACAAGATGCGCTCGTTCCCGACGATTTGGATTTTATTTTACGCGCACAACCCAATTTGAAACAAATCATATCGCTATCGCTGGTGAATGCAAATTTTAAAACATTGACAGAATGTTGTACTCAAATTGAAGAAATTAGTCTGTTAAATGCAAATAATCGATTGATCACAAAACAAGGAGTGTTAGAGTTAATTAAAAACGCACCAACGTTACAAGAATTATACGCAAATGTTGGATTAAAATTGTTCCGAAGATATGCACATAATCCACCACGTATTGTTCTAAGTGAAATTCGATACAAGTTAGCTAATAAATAATTTATTCTTCTTCTGCTTGTGATTGTTGTAATTTTACATCTTTGAGTACTAGATCGAGATTAAATGGTTCAAACAAGTGTCCATCTCCTACGAAAAACTTGTTTTGGAATTCTACCCAATGTAATCTCAATGCGTGCAAAAATGCAGAAAGTGATTCCATACCGAGTAATACGGCAATGGTAAGGATAAACCAAACGATAAACATCAAAAAGGGAGCAATACCAGTAGAGATAAATATGATCACACCTTCGTTACTTGACGAAAGCATCAAGTTCATAGTCATATCCCAAAACACTTCTGATAATTGCGCATGAGCTAAAGAAAGCGCCCATAAACGCAAATACGAAGCCGTATTGGATACAACACCTAGAACAAACTCGATTGTGTGAATTAATTGTTTGATAAGTCTTTCGCTGAATGGATCATCGTCCACTTCTTGATGTTCCGTTTGTGGCATTTCAACAATGGTTTCTTGAGGTTCCGTTTTCGGGTCCGATTTGACATCTTCTTCAATATTGATTTGAGAAGGGTCAATTGGTGCCGATTCATTTGTTTCGGTACTAATTACAACTTTAGAGACAGAACGATGTCGCATTTCGACATCTTGTTTTCCTTGTTTTTTCTTTTTATACTTGGCATGTAGGTGATCATAAATAGGTTTCGGTAAAAGCAAAATTGGAATCATTACTGCGGCAATGACAAGTAAACATATTTGTATAATATCTTGTTCTTTTCCTGCTACTGTACCGTATATTCTTGGTTGTTCCATGGAATAAAATTTCAAAAAGAAATCTGTCATGGTCGGTAATACCGCAGGAACACCTCCACTAATGTACCTCCAATCTCGTGACCACTTTATGATAATCAAAAGACACATGTAACCAAAAGTACATAGTAAAATAAACAATTCTGGAATGAATTCAACGAAAAAGTCAACAATGTGTCGGAAATACAACATGTTCATTCCAGCCAGTATGATTCCAAGTGACATTTGTCCAATTCCGAAAATGACACTCATTTTCATCTTGAGAGAGTTATAAAATAACAACTTGTTCGCTGTACCGTACCACGCAGGATCAACACCGAACGGATAGGTTTCATTGGTGAATACACCGTACGTAGAGTTACGAGAATCTGTTTCAAAAGTTGGGTAACTTGTTCCACAGATATCAATCGCTAAACCAAAAATATCATTGTACAGTAGTCCAGTCCAAATGGAAAACAATCCCATTAGTAAAACGATGTATCTTCCTTGGAATAACATTCCAAATAGTTCACTCTTTGCAGCAACTTTTGCCAATTTTTTCTCGAAAATGCACAACGATGCGGCAAATAGTGTTAATATGATTCCGTGACCCCAATCCCCAAACATGACCGCAAATAAAAACGGGAAAGTAATAATGGTGAACACGGCAGGGTTCATTTCCTTGTATCGAGGAACACCATACGCATTTACAATTTCTTGAAACGCATTTGTAAACTTGTTTGTTTCAAAATAGGTTGGTGGAATTTCTTGATGAACTATTTCTTCCAATATGGACTGTAATCGTACTCCACTACTCTTTTGTGCTTCTTCTAATGTTTCTCTAACTTTTGGAATGTATTTTGTTGGTAACCATCCCTCCGCGATCGCAGAATCATGAATTTCATGCGTGAACATGTTCATGATATTGTAAATGGCCTTCTTTGCGAGTATTTGATCCAATCGTTCCTCATAGAACGCTGCGATTTGTTTCAAAAAATCATCTCTTCGTTCTGTTGCTG
>JAESGV010001068.1_pt1 | contig 11685 bp, 8 predicted proteins | sample 9269781 | NCBI WGS metagenome assembly JAESGV01 (sample SAMN15741586, study PRJNA653496) | algae metagenome | isolation source: Tildeniella torsiva UHER 1998/13D and co-occurring heterotrophs from... | place: Slovakia: Slovak Paradise National Park, Hrabusice, Kosice Region | collected 2000-01-01 | reverse complement strand
TGTTGACAGATTCGTTCTCACCAACTGATTTACACAATTTGGTACAAAGAACACTACATTTACACTTTTTACAAAGTGATGAGCAATTGGGTACACAATCATTCGAAAAGGCTCTACATGGCTTCAAAACACAACTTGCTCAAGGAGTGAAGCTATACGAACCACCAAGAAAAGATATGGGATGGAAAGACGTCGGTGGACTCGAAGAGGTGAAACGCATACTTGTAGAAACACTAGAATTCCCAATCATGTACGGCTCACTGTTCCAAAAAGCTCCAATCAACTTGAGAAGTGGATTATTACTCTATGGATATCCAGGTTGTGGAAAAACACACATTGTGAACTGTTTAGCGAATGTTATTTCAGAAAAAGTCAAGTTTTTGATGGTTAAAGGTCCAGAATTGTTAAACAAGTACATTGGTGCGTCCGAACAAGCCGTTCGTGATGTCTTCCAAAAAGCAAAATCAATCGCTCCTTGTGTTGTCTTTTTCGATGAGTTTGATGCGTTGGCTCAACAGCGTGGAACAAGCGACCAAGGAACAGGTGTCACAGATCGGGTTGTGAATCAACTTCTGTGTGAACTTGATGGTGTAGAAGGTAGAGGCGACGCGAATAGAATGGTTTATGTTATTGCTGCAACGAGTAGACCTGATATGATTGATGTTGCGTTGCTTCGTCCTGGTCGACTTGATAAGAGTTTGTTCTGTTCAATGCCTGATAGAGAAGAAAGAAAACAGATTTTAATGGCCAATATGACCCAAATACAACTTGATGATGATCAGTTGATTGAAGAGTTGGCGAACAAAACAGAGTATTTTACAGGAGCAGATTTACAAGCGTTGGTCTATTCGGCTACGTTACTATCTGCGCATGAGCAGATGAGTGCATTGGAAAAGCAATTCACAACAAAAACGTCAGAGGCAAAACACAATATTTTGTTCGAGGGAAAAAGACTAGACAAAGAGCTCTCTGTGCAGATTCAACAACAAGCAGAAAGTGTATTGCAAAATAGGCGCAACGTTGCCCAAAAATCAGAAACACAAGAAAAGAATTCGGATGTAGTTCATTTACCTGGCCGATTTCTACTTCAGGCACTATCAGAAAGTCGTCCATCGTTAAGGAGAACTGAGCGCGAAAAACTCCACAAGATTTATAAATTTTTCTCGAATGAAGAGACCAAAGAAGTGCCAAGAGAAAAGAAAGTGACTTTAGCATAAAAACACCACAACCAGTTGATTCTTTATGCTGGTAGCAGCTCACAGTGCCAAAATGAACCCAAGAGTGTCTTTTCAATTCGATGCGCGTAATTAGCGCGAAGGGTCCAATTCGCTCCTGAAACTTTGAGTGATATATTCAGTTGCGATATCACTTTTTTGTATTCCTTACTTACACTCCTGACCTACTGACATACTAAAGAAAAACCGATGGAGCTTGTCAAGCGACAAACGGATTCGTAAAAGCTAATTCCTCGGTTTTATGACTTACCCACTGACAGCTGACGCAGCTACTAAAGTGCGCGAACAAGAGTCACAAGCTCACAAAAAACCGTTAGGAAACACAAACACATGCTAAGAATCATCTTGTCTATATTATTCACACTATGCATAACGCGCACAGCGTACGCTCAATACGGCTTCCCGTCAAACATTACTATCATGGGAGATAATATCGTAAGTCTCAAGTTTGCATTTAACACTGTTAGATTGTCGGAGTTTGGGTTAACGGCACAAGCATCAACTCGACATTCACAAACTGGAATGGTTGGCAGGTATCACAAACTTACGCTATCCCAGCTATTCCCGGAGATTGGGTCACCGTTGCAATTCAGAACCAAGGTACATACTCTGCTAGTAACCCAGGTGCATTTGGTTCTGATGTAAAGTTTTATCAAACAGATAATTCACTAGGAACATTCAGTACAAGTACAAATTGGACGTGTATGGGTACTGACAGTGCTTGTTCGTTGGCACCATACAATTGTGCAGGCATGCCAACAGCAGCGTGGATGGCTTCTGGATCGTGCGGTAGTGGTACGACAGTTGTTGGTACCAACAATGGTAAAAATACATGGACCACAATAAGCGCTGGTTTGAGTAATACTACATCGTTAATTTGGGTGTATCCACTAGCATCTCAAACGATATTCTGTAAGATCCGCTTACCAACAATCAAAGGAGGTTTGGCCACTAGTGGTTGTCCAGCAATAGCACCAACTACAACTGCGACTCCCACGCCTACTGTCACCACAACAAGAGCACCAACAACTACAGCAGCTGCCACTACAACTAGGGCTCCAACGACTAGTACGCCTACAACAACAACAGCAACACCCACAACAACGGCAGCCCCAACCACAACAAAAGCCCCAACAACAACTTCAACACCTACTACAACACCTGCTGCAACCACAACTGCTGCTCCAACTACCTCAGCAGTGCCAACAACTACCCTTACATCGACAACAACCACAGCAGTGCCAACAACTACTAGTGCAGCTCCGACTACTACCAGTGTACTGACTACTACTGTAGCACCAACAAATACCAATGCCCCAACTACTACTTCGCCTACAACTACGGTGTCACCCATGACCACATCAACACCTACAACTACAGTTCCACCCACGACCACTACTGTCGCGCCTACTACTTCTGCACCAACAACTCAAGCTCCATCAACAGCGGCACCAACCACTACTGCAGTATCTACAACAACTACAGCCAATCCTACAACCACTGCTACACCAACTAGCACTACAATGCCAACTGCAACAACAGTAGCACCTACTACTTCAACACCAACCACAATAGCTCCCACTACAACAGCAGTACCGACTACTTCAACAGATGTTCCGACTACTGCCGCGCCTACCAGTTCAACAGTTTCTCCTACTACTTCTGTTCCAACAACACCTGTCCCTACAACAGGCACGCCCATACCAACCACCACAGCTGTTCCCACTACAGTAGCACCAACTACAAATGCCCCAACATCAATTGCTCCTACTACAACAGCAGTACCAAGCACTTCCGTTGCACCAACTACAACTCTATCACCTACAACCACTGTACTTCCGTCTACAACGGCAGGACCAGTGGCTTCTACAGCTGCACCAACAACTGCAACCCCTACTCCTACAGCCAATCCTACAACCACTGCTACACCAACTAGCACTACAATGCCAACTACAACAACAGTAGCTCCTACTACGACAACATTACCAACCACTACCGCATCACCAACAACAACTGCCGCTGCAACTACAACAGTGGCACCAACGACAACTTCAGCGCCAACTACTACTGCGGTACCAACAACAACTGTTGCTCCCACTACTACTTCTGTACAAACAACAACAGCAGCAGCAACTACTACTGCAGTACCAACAACAACCACTGCTACTCCAACTCCAACCACAACTGCTACACCAACTACACCAGCACCAACAACTACTGCTGCTCCAACCACAACTATAGCACCAACTACTACCAAAGCACCAACTACAACTAGTGCACCCACTACAGCAACACCAACTACAACTTCAGCACCAACCACTACTGTTGCACCAACTACCACAGCTGCACAAACAACAACAGCATCGCCAACCACCTCAGGTGCCCCCACAACTACCACAGCAAGCCCAACTACTACTGCCGCAGTAACAACTACTTCTGTACCTACAACTGCAGCACCGACCACAGCTGCTCCTACAACTACCACTACCGCGCCAAGTACTACTATTGCACCAACTACCACAAATGTTGTAACCACTACTAGTGCACCAACCACCACTGCTCCAACAACCACAACACCTGCCACTACCGCTGCCCCAACTACTACTGTTGCTGCCACTACAACTACTCCTGCACCCACCACTGCAACTACAACTACAGCACCAACTACATCTCAACCTACCACAAGTGTAGCACCTACAACTGCTACACCAACTACTGCAGCACCAACTAGCACTGCAACGCCAACAACAATAGCGCCAACATCCACTAGTACAGCAACTACTTCATTAGCACCAAGTTCTACACTTGCACCCTCCACCACAACTTTTGAGCCCACTACAACAGTCACTCCAACCAGTGCTCCTGCTACTACATCTGTACCTACAACTGCTATACCAATAACCACTGCTGTGCCAACAACTACTACGCCATCAACCACTGATGCCCCAACTACTGCATCGCCCACCACCACTGATGCTCCAACCACTACTACTGATTCACCAACAACCTCTGATACACCAACATCAACTCCTACTGACACTCCTTCTGATACTCCAACCACCACGCCAACTGATACTCCATCAGCAGCTCCAGGCACTACCATTGCACCAACATCATCAACTGGTGTTCCAACAACAATGCCAACTTCAGGTCCAATCACAACATCATCGCCATCAGAATTCAACGTCACTATTCTTCCTGTTCCTGCATACGTCAATGGAGCAAGCAAACTTACAATCACTGCACTTATTGCACGTTTGTCAGGAAGCGGAAACGATCCAGTGAAGCAGTGGCAGTTAGTACAACCTTCAGTTGGTCAAAGTGGATACTTTGAATTCAACAACAACACACTACGTACGAGTACAAACATGGAGTCAATTGTAATTGCACCAGGTGTTTTGACTCCTGGTGTTACATACACTCTCATGTTGACACTTAGTGATGGAAATGGTAATGTGTACACTACTGCATATGTTACTTTTACATGCGCTATTCCACCAACTGTTGGTTCAGTAGCAGTCAGTCCATCTAGTGGTACTGCATTGCAAACGACATTCGTAGCAACTGCCTCTAACTTTGTATCGTCTGGTGCACTCAAGTATCGCTTCTCATATGTTGATCCATCAAGTGGCAGTGAAGTACAACTTACTGACTATAGTACTGATGCATTCGCAAACGTTGTTTTACCTGCAGGTAGCCCATTGACTTTGGTTTGCTACGCTGCTGATGCAAACGGAGCAGAATCAAGAGCAACTACTACAGTTGTAGTATCTCCATTAGCAATTGACTCTGGCGATATTACTGGCTGGAAGATGTTGATCAATAGTACTTTTGGTGACTCCACAGGTACTATTGTTGCAACAACAAATGTTGGTTCCACTGTACAAAGAACAGTAGCTATTTTGTCTGCACTTGCTGGAGAAAGAGCACCAAAGTGTAACACTCCATGCGCTAACGGAAAAGCTGATACAGCAAGTGGCGTTTGTATCTGTCCTGATGGATGGAATGGTGTAGATTGTTCAGTCAACTCAACCATGTACGAAGCCAAGCAAGTAGCAAGAGAACAACTGTTATCTGCATTCTTGGTATCTGCAAACGTATTGAGTGGAACTGTTACCGATAGCATCACAAATATGTACATTTCTACACTGTCACGCAGCGCAACTGTTTTCGATGAAATGGATGACACTTTGTACTTGTTGTTATTGAACACTATTAGCAGACTACTGTCCAAGGTATCCATGTTGAGCGTACAAGCTGCTGATGATACCACTGCACTCATTAACGCTGTAATCAACAAGAACTATTTAAAGTCAGGTGGCGTAGTTGACCAAACAGCCATGGCTTACATTCAAAACAACATTTTACCATTGTACACTGCCAAGGTTGGAAACAATCTTGTAGTAGGTGAACGTTCATCAACTGTTCACAAGGATGCCATTGGTATTACTGTACAAAAGACAACACTTGGCACAAGTGCACAATTCTCTTCTGATGGATTTGCATGCCCAAAGACGTTCAGCGGAGCAGCATTGTCACTCGACTCGATATCTGTTGGTTCAGGTCGCCAAGCATCCAGTGATAACAGTGTAGTCGTAAGTGTTGTGCATTACAACTATGATCCACATCGCTCTTCGTTGTCAACTCCATCAACGTTGATTTCCACTGTTGTTGGCGCATACGCAACTGATTCTAATGGAACACCACTAAAGGTATCAGTACCAGCAGGCAAGTACGTACAAGTTGTCGTACCAGGAAACTACCAGACCAACTCATCATACGATTGTCAAATGTGGAACACTACTGCATGGGACACTAAAGGATGCTTCTCTATGAATGTTACTACAACTCAAGTAACTTGCTATTGCAGCGCGTTTGGCGATGTCTCCGTTCGTACAGCATCTGTTGTAGCTCCAGTAGCAGCGGCAGGTGCAGGTTTATGGTGGTTATTCTTTTTACTTCCACTATTCATTTGTTGTTGCTGCTGTTGCTGCATCATCTGGATCATAATTATTATCGTTCTAGTTGTACTCAAGAGACGCAGAGATAAGAAGAAGGAAGAAGATAAGATGAGCAAACTTGACGCAACAAACATGTTACCAGTTGAACTAAATGATGTGTAAACTAACTTGTAAATATTAAAATAATTGAAATTTAAAATCATTGTTGTAATTTTTACTTGCGCTGCCAACACGTAAATACTATTGCTACAATAGCTAGTATTGCAACAGAAGCTGTTAGGTATTGTACGTATGGTTGAACACTTTGAGTTTTCTCTACGACTGGGTAGGGCTCTGCTATGTGCGCCTTTGGTGGATTAACATGTAAGTCGTTCCATAGATCTTTCAAACAATAATTATATTCCATTTGCTTGTATGCTGTGCTAATGTGATTCCAGTGATTGTTTGCGTCCATGCCTCTCTTGCATGCACCGAGTATTGTAGTTTTGATAGTTGGCATAATACAGATGATGTCTATCTCTGATGCATCCTTGAAATCGTACCATTCACCTCTTTTTATGTATGGAAAATTTTGTTTTTCAAAGCATGGCAATACAGGAATTTCCGCAAAGTATCTCTCTTCAATCATAGATTTGATGACCTCTTCGAAAACTTGTTCTTGTAACTTATTGCATTTATTGACAAACTCCTCTTTGCTCGTAACACCTCTCCATAAAAGTGTAAATCGAAATGCAGGGTCTGATATTATCCACTTAATTTTGTTCCTGTTCATAATTCCACGCGACGTTGCTATCATATCGCATTCTGAGAGTATTTTGAGTACTCTATCTTTATTATCCAATTTGCTCATCTTTTTGAGTTGTTCTTTTTTGGTTTTTCCATTTTGAATAGCATTTAAAATTTCTATTACGTTTTCCGATATCTCATTTGTGTAGTATTCCAAAGAATTTGCGAACAAATTTCCAATCTGTGATGTTCCTTTGCGATTTTTTTCATAGAGTTCTTCCAAGAACTGGTTTGACTCCATGGGAACAAGCAGACCATCTTGAAAAAGACATTTGTACGACTCTGGATAACCATAACATACAGTGTATAAGGTCAAAACGTTGTCGAGTTCTCGAAAGTTGAATGGTTTCATTCTAACAATGTATTGTCCGCGATTGTATAACGGTTTGGTGGGATCAGTCAATAAATTGGTTTGTTCCTTCATAGTTGTTTTTGCGTCAATTTCAAGACTGGAAGATAAGCAAACTTGATGCAACTGTAAATATAATTTAAACTTTAAAATCGTATTGTTGGTCAATTCCCAAGTAACAATCACTGAGTAAAAAGACTGTCAATGTTGTGTCCTTGGTATCCGGCACGATCAACTCAATCTTTGACTCTCTCTTGATTTTAACTCTACGCATGGCCATCAACTCTTGTTTGGCCAAATCTCCAATAATTACCCACCACCCTTCATCTTTTGGTTTGGGGAAACGTGGTGTGTAAGGTTTTGGTGAACCTTTTCGGTGATCTTTCAATACAATTGGAATAATCAATGCTCCCTCTTCACGTTTGAACTCTTTTCCGATAATAACATCTACAATTGGCATAGTTTCGACAACTTTCCACAATTGTTCTGCTTGGTATGGTCTTAAACCACACGATTTGGTTACTAACGCAATTCCCTTTTCTCTGTTCATATCCATGAGTTGTGGTAGATATTTGGTTCCTTGTCTCTTCAAAGATTCGACGTTATTGGCATCCATGTATGGCAACATTAGTAACGCGTTGTCAGAATGCCACTGTCCTTGCATGATCATTTGCATCAAGTTCATCATGTTTAGAACAGCATCCAAATATCCCTTCTCTGCTGTGATATCAATAAATGATTGAATAACACGAATTGTTTGGTCCAAAATAGTTTTCAAATCGGTTAGATAATCGGCTATTGGTAATTTCACACGTGATAAATGTGCTTGTAGAAGCAAATATGTTTTCACATGTGGACTTTCAAAATCGCTTGAGAAGGAGCCTAGTGGAACGTTTTCAGATAAACTCTTGTTCAATTTGTCTTCGTTGTGTCTTACTGGTAACTCTTCGAATTCTCTTGCTTCGGAAACAAGTTGTAACAAGTGTTTGTGATCACTCTTTTCTGTTACTCGTTTGTTAAACTCTGCAGCAGAGCGGTAGTTCATGTAATAGTAACTTGCTACTGTTGCCAATGCTGTCGCGCTTAACTTGTTGTTATCTTCCTTGTCGAATTCTATCATTCCCGAACGTTGCAAATCTCCCAAAATACCACCGATTAACGTGGTCATCCATTTGTTTAGTCCTTCAAAACTGACGTCTTCTAAATCGTAGTACGATGGATTTTGAACTAATCTTCTGAACATAAAAGTCCATGTTAAATAGTCCATAGCATCTTGTCTCGATTTGATTGTTCCGCTGACAATTTCTGCGTTAATGTGGTCATGTAGTGCTGATTGTAAGCTACTTTCGACTGGCATGGGTTCATACAAGAACTTTTTGTAAAAGTTCTTCTTGACGTCTTGTACCATGATATACGCTTTACCTTCATTGTCAAATTGTGGACGACCTGCACGACCCATCATTTGTAGTACATCTGTGATTGGATAATCTTCGTATCTGTGTGTTTTTGGATCAAAGAATTCTGTTCCCTTGATGATAACCAAATGAGCAGGGAAGTTCACACCCCAAGCCAATGTAGAGGTACAAACGAGTACTTGAATCTTTTCATTGACAAAAAGATTTTCGACAATGGACTTGTCGGATGGTGTGAGACCGGCATGATGAATACCAATACCATATTGGAGTGTATGTCTGAGATTTGTCTCGCTGACTTGTGAGAGTACGCTTTGTAGTTCTTCCTCAGTCATACGTACGAATTGTTGTGGATTCTCATCGGCTGCGCAATAAGAGATCAAATCGGTAGCTGTCAATCTTGTTTGTCTTCTCGAGGAAACGAACAATAATACTGGCTTTCTGCGGGAGTATTTTAGAATTGCAGCGTAGGCTGGTCTGTTCATAGAGGCCATTCTTGGGCAGTAATGTTTACCTGCGAATCCTTGAATTCTTACGCTCAATGGTACTGGTCTAACGCTTGGCCTAAAGTTGTATAATCCCAAGTGAGTTGTGATTCCAAGCCAATCGGCCAAGTCTCTTGCGTTTGCCATGGTACTTGAGAGACCAAGCATACGAATAGGTTGTCCAGTATACCATGCGACATATCTCATACGACTCACAATTACTTCCAAAATAGCACCACGATCAGTACCAAGTAAATGAATTTCGTCCATGATAATAAGGCCAACATCACGTACATAACCTCTTTCTTGCCAATTTCTACTGATACCGTCCCATTTTTCTGGTGTTGTGACGACAATGTCTGCAGATTTTAAGAGTTTGATATCGGGTGTGAAATCTCCTGTTAACTCGACAAGTCTCTTGTTTAGTGGCTTGCACAATCGAACTGCCCATTCATCGACACGTTCGCGAACAAGAGCCTTGAGTGGTGCAATGTACACAACTTTTTGTTTGGGTTGTGTATTCCACAATCTGAAAATAGCCAATTCTGCGATCATTGTCTTACCACTACCAGTTGGAGCACCAATGAGTACATTGTGGTCGCTATGGTATAATGTGTGGAAAACTTGAGTTTGAATGGGATTGAAATGAGCAAGTTTTGGATAAATTGCTTCATACTTTTCGTTTTGTAGAGCTGTGATTGGCAAAGGCACTAGTGGTAGGAGTTTAGTTTGTGGAAGAAAGGCTGCTGGTAGTACAATATCCTTCAGTGGAATATCAACTACTGCTTCAGCACCAATCCAACGATCGGAAACGGCTCTTACAATGTACTGAGTTGGTCTTGGTTCTCTAATTGGAATAGTAAAGTTCAAAACAATTGGCTCTTCAGCACTATCTTGAGTGATAGTAAAGAATTCGCTGTGATAGATGAATTCACTGTTCTCGTCTTCAATCCATACCCACCATGGCTCCATATCATAATGAACCTTTGGATTCCATTCAAAGTTGGGCGTAATGGTAAGCATAATACGAAGTACAGTGCGAGTGATTGGTTGTACTTTGTATGTCAATTCTAGACATGGGAACTGATCTACACACTGTAGTACTGTGTTTCCAATACCTCTTTGATTGACAAACTCATCAATTTCTTTTGGTTCCATATCGACCAGTCTTGAAAGTGTCATGTTCTTTTGTTCCAACTTGTCAATAACATAGTGAGTGAGATTGTTGAACTGACGCAGTGGATGTTGGTTAACCCACAGGCGTTGATCTAGACACTTGGTAAGCGATAGTAGTCTGTGAACAAGCGTTGTCCAGCCACGTTTGATTGCAATTTCGAATAATGCACGTACGATACGTCCAACACTCTGGACAACATATGCACAATCAGAAATCAACGAGAAACTCTTCAAGTTGATACGTGAAATGTAAACTTGAATCAACAGATTAATCTTTCCCGCTGCGTTTTCGAGTCCACCCTTAATTTTCACTGGTAGTTGATCAGCAACGAAGGTCAATTCTTCTACTTCGTCATCTCTTACTTTGACGTTCTCAAACTCTTTTGCAGAAGCGACCAAGTGAAGAATGGCTGGTTCATCCATTGTTGGTACCAACTTCTTGTTAATAGTTTGAATAGTTTCGTAATGGATGTAGTAGTGAGAAGCAACTCTTCCTAAATCTGTTGAAGTGATAATTCCTGTCTCCTCATCGAATGTAACCATCTTGCTCTTTGCAAGAACATCTGCTGCTTGTGTGATGAGCTCTCTTCTCTTTCCAGCAAGTAGTGGATCTAGTGCGTGCTCTTCGTAAGGAATACCGTAGGCAAGTGGATTCTTTAACATTCGAATAAACATGTATGTGTAAGACAACCACTGCATTGCTTCTCTGACAGATGTGATTGTACCCAAAACGACTTCGGCACCCAAGTGATTGACCAAATCTGTTTGCATTTGACTTTCCATAGGCAAAGCATGATTCAACAAGTTCAAATATCTTGGGCATTGTTCTTGAGTGGTGATGATTATACCCTCTCCGGATGTGTCGTATTGAGGTCTACCGGCACGACCGAAAATCTGCATAACATCGAGCATATCCAACTCTACGAAAGAACCTTTCTTTGCGTTGTAGACTTGAGTACCTTTGATAACAACAGTGTGGGCTGGTAAATTGACACCCCATGCTAGTGTTGATGTACAACATAAAACACGAATACTTCCCTTGGCAAATAATTTTTCAACCAAATGACGATCGTTACGGAGCATACCGGCGTGATGAATACCGTAACCTTGAGCGACCAAATCTTTCATTTCACGATTCCTAGATTTTTCTAATTCTCTTGTATCATCGTGATCCAAATTTGGTTGGAATAGTTCTACTTCTCCCTCTTTCATGGCCATTTCGTACAAAGCTTTTGCTGCTTGTGATGTTGCTTTTCTTGCGTGTACAAAGACCATGACTTG
>JAESGV010001067.1_pt1 | contig 11696 bp, 16 predicted proteins | sample 9269781 | NCBI WGS metagenome assembly JAESGV01 (sample SAMN15741586, study PRJNA653496) | algae metagenome | isolation source: Tildeniella torsiva UHER 1998/13D and co-occurring heterotrophs from... | place: Slovakia: Slovak Paradise National Park, Hrabusice, Kosice Region | collected 2000-01-01 | reverse complement strand
CGATACGAAATAGAAATTGCAAAACTACGAAAACAAATCAAACTCGCAGGGCGTGCACAACAACAAGTAAAAGCACTCAATGATGAAAATGCAACTTTGAAACAAGAAGTAGAACGACTCACCAAATGTTTGCAAAAGAACAACGTCACCGTGCCAGAGAAAGATTCCGAACATGTCCATCAAGAAAATATTCAAGTACGAATGCACAAAAAACTAGGAATTCTGGAAGAAATAGAAATGGAGCAGAAACAACGAGAGAAAGAGTTGGATGGTTATCACGTATGGTTACATTCGATACCTGTACAATACGATGGCGAACAACAAAGTCTAGATATTAAAGATCGGTTACAGTTGATGGAAAAATCAGTAGCGTTACAACAAAAAGAGTTGGTGAGAACGAAAAAGTTGTTCATTAGAGATATCAAAATCGTCAAAGATGAATTAGCAGAGAAGAATAACGATTTGGAAGAGATGAGAGGGAAAATGGAACTCAAAGAGCAAGAAATTGTAAAATTGCAAAATGAATTGGAACATGCCAAGAAGAACGTTGTACAGGTGCAGGTACCAACGCAAAAAGAGGTACCAAAGGAGAAAGTGGATCTTGTTGCAGTGACAAAAGCGGTGGAACAGCAACGCAAAGCAAGCACGGAGAAAGCAACGGCTAGTGTACACGCCTTTCGAACGGATCTTACTAGCATGCTACATGAACACTTGGTAGACGTTTTGAGTAGAGAGATCAGCTCTGCGAGCGATGTTATAGATGAGTTTCAAGAGTTGGTTGATGGATGCTCCGAAGCGTTAGAAGAAACTGTAGGTCATTGCTTGAACGATCTTGGAACGGCTGCAATAACTGCTTTACTACGACTAAAAGAAGTTGTTTCTCCACCCGCGAGCGTTCCTGCTGCAACAGTGAATACAAGCACAAACGACGAGATACTAAACCATGTCAAAGAAAGTTTTAAATACTTGGAAACAAATAACGAGTCTTTGCAGGCAAAACAGTATTGGCAACGTGTAACAGCAAAGGCAAGTGAACTACAAGAGTTCCAAAGCAAGATTTACATCTTTTCTGTAACAATGAAGAACTCATTGTCAAGATTATTGACAATCATTTCAAAATTTGAAAAAGGCAAGAATGATGAAACGCTTGAGTACCACAAACAATACATGGAAAATGTTCTTTCGGATGTCATTCGGAATATTGAACAATTTGAGCAACAAACTTTTTCTACCAAGAAAGACAAGAGTGAACAACCAAGTAGTGAGCCAATAGTTTTGCAGGAGCGACCTATGAACGGTAGTTTGACAAAGTCAACGATCAAAGCCAATTTGAGTCATTCAAAATACAATGACAAGCTAGAGAAAGAGAATGTGCATCCAATACATCGATCTGTGAACCAACCTAGGACTAAATTAAACTGATTGTACAATACATGCTAATTTGTAAAGATTTGACATTTAACAGCAAGCAAAACTGCAAAAAACATGGGCCAAGGAGTATCATCGCGGTCAGGCTCTGTAGACGAAATGATAATAGGTTCCGTATCAGATGCAGACCGAATAACGGGCTTTCAGGAGGCAGACCAAACCCCAGTACGTTTGGACTCTCGACAGCAGCAAATACTAGAAGCATCAGTAAAAGGGGATATACTTAAGCTACAAACGGCAATCAGAAATGGAGGCTATACGCCAACACTAGATCAAGTTAGTCATAGAAATTGCAATTAACAAATAGAACGGAAATACACCATTACATCACGCAAGCAAAGGCGGATTTATAGATATCGTAAAAATATTAATACAATGTGGAGTACCGTTAGAATCTAAGAACAAAGTATGACGATCTGCACAACTAACACCTATAGGCAGGACTCACAGCATTGTATGTCGCAGTATTTTATCGCCAAGAAACAATAGTCAAACTATTATCGACAAATGGAGCCCTAGTGAACACAGCTGAAAACGTTTGCACTCATTACGCATATTAACATTTTTAGAAAGGTTATACGCCGCTCCATTGCTGTGCGTACTATAACATCGTGCCACTGGCTCAATATTTATTATCAAGAGGAGCAAATCCGAATGCACAAAACATCGCAGAAAGAACAACACCATTACACGACGCATGCACAGCTGGAAATTTACAAGTTGTTAAAATACTCGTAGAAGCAGGTGCTAATCTAGAACTCAAACGAAAAGAGGGAGTAACACCGCTGTATTATGCAGTTTATCATAGACATTTCCCAATCGTCAAGTATCTCGTTTCAAAAGGAGCGAAAGTTAATGTTACACAAAATGTAAGAAACCAACGCCAAATAATAATTTAGGGAGGCTACACGCCACTACATTGCGCTGCTTATTATAATGAAATCTTACAAGTTCAATTTTTATTATCGGTGGGAGCTCACGTCAACGCGGAAACTGCTAAAAAGTATACACCACTAATCGACGCTTGCAAAGCAGGAAACTTTGAAATTGTTAAAATACTAGTAGAAGCTGGTGCCTTTTTAGAAGCACGTGCAGACGAGTTAGGATACACACCGTTACTAACAGCAGTGGCGAAAGGTCACATACAAATTGTACACTATTTACTAGAGCAAGGAGCCGATAGGAACGTTAAACTAACGGTATGTTGATCGTTTCCAATTTGACAATTTAGAATGGCAAATGCGCGAATGAATTGACAACGAACCAAGCTATGAAACAGTTGCTAGTTACTGTAAACTATCGACCTCAGGTTCAACAACGATCTCCTATAACCTCTCAACCAATGTCATTTGGGAATCAAGAAGAAGTGTTATTTGATCCTGTAACGGGATTGTTTATTGTGCGAGAATAGCATTACAGTGTTGGTGATTGTACAGGTTGCCATTTCACTTCCCACAGTTTTCTTATAAATGATGGCATATAGTCCTTACTGAACAGTAGGTAAACACATAATAGTACAATGATGTCTAGTAAGAACGTGATACAGTTTTGAAGCATAAAGAGTCCATAGTTCCAATCTTGATCTCCGAAAACACCTGGTAAGATCAAAATAAACCAAAATATACAAATAGCAATCATGATAAATAGCATGATTATAAATCGAATGAATTTCAAATTGAACGGACTTAGTTTTTGTTCCATTTTTTGTAAGATTCGTAACATACGGAAACCATAGATAAAGAAACCTACTGCGTAGACAAGTAAAATGATGCATCCAATTCCGATTGGGAAATAGGTTGAAAAACTCGAAATAAATTGGTATCGATTAGTGACAGAGTTTCCAATCAAACCAAAGAGCGAAAACGATGTCATTAGCACTAGGAATACTACGATAAAGATACTACAATCATTAGTAAAGTAGTACAAGACTTACGTCAACCATAGTGGTGTTCTATCTTCGTTGTTGTTTGACTTGTACAATACGTTTACCCAGTTGAGAAGTAGTAGACCTAGTACAGCCAACAATAGCAATCCACCACCAGTGAGGAACGTTGGATCAAGTTGATGCTCGTAAATACTTCTTTCGTTACCTATGCCGCGCACAGGTAGCGTAAACGAATCAGAGACAACACAGAACACCGTTTCAACACTCAAGTATAGCATAGCTATGAAGCTGAGATCAGTTAGCTGGGTCCATAATAAATCGAGTGTTAGGCCATGCATCTTCCTCTCTACATGTATCTTTCTTATCTTGTGTACCCACATAGGTATAACCACGAGCACGTATGTAATCAATGCTGTAACCACACTAGCAGAAAGACCAATAAATGGAATCACTTCAAAGAAAAATACGATCATGCCATTCATCGCATCGCAGCCGAAGCGATAACGATCGTTGAAGTGGCAGTAACAGTTTGTTGGTGATCGTAACTTCCATCGTAGACTGATTCCTTGTGAGAATGGTAGGCCTGTGTCTAATGCACCTCCGCATTTGCTATCGGGTATTGTCCATGTCCAATTTGAGCATGTGCCGTTTTGTCTGATGAGCTCGTGAAACTCGTAGAAGTTGTCGTTGGCGAGCACTCTTTCTTTGCAGTAGAAGCAGTAGTTGTGCATCATACTGTTGATTAGGTCGTATGAATTTGTAGCATCTAGTCGTGTGTATTGACTAATTGCCGGAATATATTTGTTTAACCATGCTTTGTCACCATCTGTAGAATTAGCTGATGAGCAAAAGTATTGTTTGCACGTTCGCTCCATGTTGAAACCTAATCCTCCAAATGGCTCCCACTTACAGAGGTTCTCATGTGCCAATGGGAATACGTCGTAAATAAGTAAATATTTGTCCAAGTTATCACTCGGCATAACGTTTATACCGATTCCATTGACTGGAGCTACAATTTTGCTACATCCAAACGCAAATGGAAAACTAGAGGTGTTTTGACCTTGGCTGATCCATGTGCAGTTCTGCCAGCGACCAAAATCTCGATAGCCTTCAAGAATTTGGCATCTCACAAGTAAAACCTGCGTGAGAAACGCAACCATCAACAGGGTATTCATCGTTAAATCGATTTTACGATTGCGCTGTTAGTCAATTTGTCACTGTCATTATCAAGCAACATTTAGGGTTCTCCCGCACGCGTATTTTTCCTTGCTTCCCAATCCTCCTTGTCCTCCTCTTGTCAACTCTGCAACAAACAATGCATGTTACTAATCGCCCCGTGGTGATCTATGTTGGTAGCTGATGCAACATCAAGCGATTTATCTGTAGCACAAATATGGCAAAGAATTGGGTCTGTCAAAGTCGTCAAAACTATCACGCACCAACAAACATGCACGACGAGTCACCACAGGTGCAACAACGCAGTAAATCTGTAACACCAACACAGAAACTCAAATCTATAAAATTAATGCGTCCCAAGTCACTTAAACTCACAACACTAGACTTTAAATCTGTTGGAGACGCAGATGCAGTATCACCTATTACGCCGCGACCTGTAGTTAAAACAGCACCTATGTACAGACAATCTTACCTCGAGCTGGCCAAACGTAGAGCAAGCGCTCGGCTCGATAAAAAAGGTTCTGGTTTTGTGCGAGCATTAGAAGGCACCGAAGTCGAATTTAATTTAATATTCACAAATACTATCCTGCAAAAAGACTTTATACTTCACTGCCAACGAGAGTTCAATTTGGAAGGACTTTTGTTCGTTCTAGATGTTTCCAAATTCACAAACTGTACAGATAACCTCGCACAAGTGCAAATGTGCACACAAATTGTAGACAAATACATGCTACGAACTAGTGACTATGAAATTAACGTTGATGGTGTCAGTAAGAATAAAGTACTAACAACATACAATCAATCCAACCAAAGAACAATACAAGATAAACTCGTCGTACCAGTAACACTATTTGACAATTTATATCGCGTCGTGTATGTCGATTTGCGAGAAGATGTATTTTCAAGATACATCATATCGGATGCATTCCGTCAGTTAGTACGCGAACACGGGGAATCATTTGTATATGAGATCGTCAACCCTTCTCTAGATCACAACTCCACCATTTTCGATTTGAAACACTTGATGAGAATTCCCTTCATGAATGAACGTTTGCGCAAGTTTAGTGTTCAAGAACATAGCGAGGAAAGTATCGATTTGTATAATGAAATTATAAAATACAAGAAAAGTACAAAACAAAAGAGAAATCGAACGAAAAAGATTTTCAAACAATTTGTAGAGAAAGGTGCCAAGAATGAAGTTGCCATTCCACCAAAAATGTATGATAGTTTTGTGAAAAACATGCCACACGCAGATTTGGAAATATTTTCAGAGATTGAGGATCACTTGGTTAGATCGAGTATTTATGATATTTATGTGCGATTTGCCATGTCTTCTAGTTTTGAAGAATCAAAAGCAGAGTTTGTAAAGATGTTTTACTAACGCAGTTCCTAAATCTCGAACGCTTCTCGAAAAGTAACGGTAATATTTTTGATTTCTGTTTACAACTGCTTACAAAATCTTCTACCAATCACCGCTCGCCAACTCAAACATTGTAATTAAAACGCAAACAAATCTAGTAGAACACGTGTAAGCATGGTTAAACAGATCAAAAAGAAGGAAGATAAACAAACAAAAAAGATCAAAAGATTAGAAACCACCCAAACACCACTTCGCGACACCGCCGTAAGACTTGGTGTACTAGTAGGATCAGCTGGTGCAATCTTTGCTGTTCTCCTAAGTCTTGTATACCTCTTGCAATCAGATAGACAATTCAAAAAGACAAAAGAAGGTCTAGTTGTACCACTACACGACATTACACATAACATGTTCTTGGATATTGCTGTTGGTGGAAAACCATTCGGTAGAATCCAAGTTGGTTTGTTTGGAGGTGTTGTACCAAAGACTGCTGAAAGTATGTGATCTTTGTTCTTACTAACCCATTAGACTTTAGAGCACTAGCAACTGGTGAACGTGGTTTCGGATACAAGGGATCCAGATTCCACCGTGTTATCCGCAATTTCATGATCCAAGGTGGTGATGTAACAAAACAAGACGGTACTGGTGGCAAGAGCATTTATGGACCAACTTTCGAAGACGAAAACTTCAATGTCAAGCACTTCCCTGGAGCGCTTTCCATGGCTAACGCTGGAAACAACACTAACAACTCACAATTCTTCATCGTCACTGGTGACGCAAAACACTTGGACGGAAAGCACGTCGTTTTCGGTCGCGTTGTCAAGGGATGGGACGTCGTCAAGAGAATTGAAAGTATTAGAACCAAGAAAGACGCACCAATTGTTGATGTCGTCATTGCCAACAGTGGACTTGTAGATTTGTCAGAAGAAGAACAACAAATGTCAGAGTAAAATATATTTATGAAACCTAGAACATTAGAGTGTCCAATCGATTGCTGATTTGCATTTGTGTTGTCGAGTTGGTAGAGTTCTTTGTTCGTTCTTGTTGAACCAGTGCCAAAACGTGAGGCACCCAACGAGAGTACCCTACATCTCTGTTCTCGTAAAACTTGATGAAAGGATGGTTTAACAAGTCTGTAACAGATGCTCTTTCTCTTGGTTCTTTCTTACAGCAAATGGCTACAAAATCGCACAATTCTGGTGAGAATCCCCACGATGTTTCCAACCTTGGAGGTTCTTTTGTTTTGATGTGATTCAAAAGTTCCCAAAAACTGTTGACTGGATGTCCATCGTCTTTGATAAATGGAAAAGCACCTAGTGCGCATTCAGCAACAGCTACTCCAACTGCCCAAATATCAGATGCAAACGAATACTTTTGACCTTCTAATCGTTCTGGTGCCATGTATGTGACTGTCTAAAAGGTTAGGTTAAATTATTTACGTACTCCAACAAATGTACCACACTCTCCTTGCGTGTTGTCTACTTCTGCTGATACACCAAAATCAGTAATCTTAAACTCTCCTCTTTCATTCATGAGAATGTTTCTGTCTTGTTAGCTGCTTTAAATAAAATTACGATGGTTTAAGATCTCGATGAACAACATGTCTATCTTTGTGAAGATAGCGCAATCCAAGCAACACCTGATGAATTACCTTACTCAAAATACCTTCTGGTAATTTCCCAAATAGCTTGTATACGTCTGCTAACGAGCCACCTTCCATGTACTCTAATGCAATCGAGATACTTCCATCGCTATAGAACGCTCCATAGAATCCAACAAGGAACGGACAATTACTTGAATACAAAGTTTGTAGCTCTTTGATAATTTGTTTTCTCTTCTCTGCATCGAACACAGAAATATCTTTTAGAGCTATAACTCGGCCGGTAGCTGTGTGAAGCGCTTTGTACACTACACCAGATGCTCCTTGACCGAGCATTACTATTTGATTAACTCATGTCATATCACGTACCCGTCTGTTGCAAGTCTTCTAAACGAAGGTCTTGCCACTGATTGTTAATGGCAAAAGAGCCATTGGTAAATGTTCCACTGTCATCTCTATTAACAATTAATTTTACTGAAAATCAACGTACAGCATGTTTTCTTCTGCAGCTGGATCTACATCGATGGTTAGTCCTTTCATTATTTATGACGATTTTCTGTGTTATTTGTAGTGTTGAGTTAAGAATAAGTTGACCACGGAGTAATAAAACTGTAGTACGATGAACCTAGCTTGTGAATAGCTGGTTATTTGCACAAACCCTGATACATGCTATTTTACAAAAAAAAATGCAAACATCTGATGACTTCATCGTGTGGGTCGATTGTGAGATGACCGGTCTCGATCAAGCAAAAGATAAAATTATAGAAATTGCATGTATCATCACAGACGCAAACTTGACGATTGTTGACGAGTTAGATAGCATCATAATCCACCAAAGCAACGAATTATTAGATTCAATGGATGAATGGAACACGACACATCATGGACAATCCGGTTTAACAGAACGAGTTCGAAAATCAACAACCAAGACGCAACAAGCACAAGACCAGGTGTTAACGTTTGTCAAAAAGTATGTTAAATCACCAAGAACGGCACCACTGGCTGGTAACTCTATCTATGTTGATCGGCAATACATTTCACGAGAAATGCCAGCATTGGATGCGTTTTTGCATTACCGTATTATCGATGTGAGTTGCTTCAAAGAAATCGGTAAACGATGGTACCCTAAAGAATTTGCAAATGCACCGAAAAAGTCTGGAAAACATAGAGCTTTGGATGATATCAGAGAATCGATTGAAGAGCTCAAATATTATCGTCAAGCTATTTTCAAGCAGTAATTGGCACATTCTTGAATAAATCAACTTTGATAGTCTAAAATTATTTGTGCATTTGTTTAAATTGTGGCTGTTGTGCATTTTCAAATTGTAACACAACTACAACATGAATGCAAACTTCCCGTTTACTCCAAACTATACGCTGCAAGACCGTAGGTACTACAAGTTCATAGAGGATGAACAGCGTTGGCGTTCACGTTCTACAGCTCAAACATTTCCACAGCTACCACAAACACTACGAATAACTACATTTAATGTACTCGTGAGTCAATTCGACGATGAATCAGTTATTAGAACCGATCTGCGGCACCCGTACCAACTGGAAACATTTTTACCAGAACAAAACTCTGATATTATTTGTCTGTGTGAAGTTAATGACTGGTATTTGACTAATCTACTCCAACAGCAATGGGTGCGCGAAAACTACTATACTACACATTACATGGAAGTAAAACAACAAAAGAACAGGAAAATGTACGTAGTCATACTGTCCAAAATTCCATTCTTTCGCGTATTTCATTTGTACCATACTGGTATGAGTGATTTTGTACAGAGACCAGTCGTTGTAGCCGTATTTGCGTTTCAGAAAGGTGATACTGTTGAGTATGTATCGTTTTTAGGTTGTCACTTGAAAGCGGGCGGTGATGGTGCGCTAGTGCGAAAACAACAATTTATTGATGTGTTAGGATCATTGAGAAACACGAATATAGCACCATCACTGAACTGTTGTATTGCTGTTGGAGATATGAACATGCAGCATCTTGAAGAAGAACAAAATGTCGCATATGATGGCATAAATGTTGTAGATGCGTGGACTACTTTACACCCAAACGAAGAAGGGGCTACATACGACTATAGAACAAACCAAATGATCAAAGGTATGGGATTTGATGGAGTTTTCCGCTTTGATCGTGTTTTGATTGCAAATAGTCCAGAAACAACACCCATCTTTACACCTAGTTCTATCGAAATCATTGGCACTGAACCAATTTGTGAACAAGTGTTCCTAAGTGATCATTTTGGAATCACTGCTACATTAAAAAGTTGAATTATTTATTCTCCTGGTGGAACAATTTGATCGTCTTATCATCACTACAACTTGCAATTAATCCTTCTCTCGCGTTCCACACTGCTTCATACACAGTACCTTCATGACCTGCCAATTTTTGTACCAATGAACCAGTTTCTACGTCCCATAAATAAATTAGTCCATCTTCTGATCCAGATATAATTAACTCGTTCTTGGAAGCAAAGTGAGCACGAACCATGTTTGTGTACGTGTTTTGATGTCCTTTCAAACGTTTAATTGGTTTTGTCATGCGTCTCATGTCCCACAGACGATTCGAGTTGTCTTTACTGCAACTGAGTAACAAGTTTCCGTTTTGATTAACATCTACGCATGTTACTTCTCCTAAATGTGAGGATATTGTTTTGATGCAAACACCACTGACGATATCCCATACTTTGATTGTGTGGTCCTATAAATGTTAGTTTTTGGTGATCGAGACGTACTTTTGATCCAGAGAATATTAAGTTGCCGTAAGGATTCATGCTAACGCTACAAACAGGTGCTGTATGCCCAGAAAACTTGGTCAAACATTGTCCTGTTCGGATATCGTGTAACCGTATGTTTGTGTCGTACGAAGCACTAACAACGTGGTTTTCCGAAGGGTGATACTTGACCGAGTAGATATCTCCATTGCTTCCTCTTGCACTGAGCGTAGTTGAGCACTTGGTAAGTCCTTGTTGAATCTTTGAGATGTCCCAAACTTTAACTGTACTATCTGCACTTCCACTGGCCAAGAATTGTCCACTTTTCGATGCACTCAAACTCCAAACTCGACTCTTGTGTCCAGTCATGACAAAATTACGATCTCCACGAATATCCCACCAACGAACGACGTTATCACTTCCACCAGAGGCTAACCCATCTCCTATGAACTCTACGCATTTTACATTGTTTGTGTGACCTGTAAGTGTTCTCAAAACAGCGTTTGGAATGATAAAACCTTCATAGTCTGATAGCAAACTATAATTGTGAGTATTCGTCGGTGGAATTGCTTACGTTGTGATTTTTGGAGCGACTAACGGATGGTACCGACTTGTTTCCACTTGGTACTGAACTGCTTGTTGTATTAATTGTAGTAGTCGATCAGGTGGTACTTGTGCGATATCTCCCATGGATGTTGCCTCGAATTTGACAAATGTTTGCAAACGTTCGACAAGTTTTTCACGTGATGTTCCTGTACTCCCGTCCCAATCACGAAACGCTTCGCATTCTTGAACGTGTCGACATGTTAATAACTCACACAAATCTTTCCACTCTTCATCTGCAAACTTTTTCAGTGGTTTTAGTCGTTTTGTCAAAAAGGTGAACGCTCGTTGGAATTCGGACGCTTCTATCATTTCCAAGTATTGTTGTTTGTGTATTTCATATAAGAACTTTTTCTGATTCTTGACGAGAAAATCGACATCTATTTGTCAAAATACTTAAAACGATCAAACCTGGTTGTTTGTTTTGTATTGTATCTTCGTCTATAAATTCTGAATTGTCGAAACTCTCGGCTCGCAGAAGATCGCTTCGTGTGTTCGTTGGTGAATAATTCGTTGTTGGAGTTTGTAGCATTGGTGTCGATGGTGTGACTTCTTCTAGATCAACTATTAACCGATATGTTGACATTATCCGATCGACTTCTTGCCAGTTTCCGGCTGTGGAGTTAAGAAAAAGTTGTATGATAATAATACCAGTTATATTTTCAAATATCGACTTTAAAAGTTTTGTGTGGGATAAATTCGTTTTGTTTTTGATTTTACATTCGTCCATTAACGTTAAAGCGCTAACATTGTGTCCCTCATTTTGTAAGTACTGAATTATCATCAAGTTTATATCCTAATATATGAGTATGCGATCGTTTGTACGAACGTGTTTTATGCTATCGTTATTTGGGTCAAGCGCTATGTTTCTGACTCCTCTCCCTTCAACGAACCCACTAGACTTATTAAATAGCCTACAAA
>JAESGV010001066.1_pt1 | contig 11696 bp, 14 predicted proteins | sample 9269781 | NCBI WGS metagenome assembly JAESGV01 (sample SAMN15741586, study PRJNA653496) | algae metagenome | isolation source: Tildeniella torsiva UHER 1998/13D and co-occurring heterotrophs from... | place: Slovakia: Slovak Paradise National Park, Hrabusice, Kosice Region | collected 2000-01-01 | reverse complement strand
TGACCGTATGATTTGTTGAGGGATTTACTGACAATATATAAGACGATTACCAAGTAACAAAACTAGCAGATACATCTCGGCGGCATTATACATCTCGTAGCTCAGATACATCAAATTGGAAGTCATCAATACGAGTAATTGATGCTCCACAGGCACCACAAAAATATGACCGAAGGAAAGTGTTCACGACCAGTAGTATTCCTGATAGATACGATGAGAGACCACGAGGGAAAAAACAAACACTGCCAGGTACGTTTATTTAATTGTAGTAAATTTATGGTAGAATTGAACAACTCTGAGCAGAAACTATTCACTACGAAACGACAAGTAACTGATGGGTACGGGTTAGCTAAAAGCAGAAATCGCGGGACCGATTATACGTTCGATTCTGAGCTACAGCGAAAAGCGCAAGTTCTCGATTCTCGCAATGGAATAGGCGAATACAATCCAGGCGATAAACCGTATGCGAATCCGATATGTGCTCCAGGGTACTTTATACAAGTTAAAGAGTCGCGACAATCTGTTTCGGCATTCGATCCACGACGAACGAATCAAGATAAAATATTACTCGAAACCAAACGACAAAATGAGGAAGCCAAAGTGCGAATGAAAGAAGCTATGCTAGTGAAAGAGCTAGACAACTGGATGCCACCTGCCATTGCGAAACGATTAGAGGAAGAAAAACAAGCTGAGCTAAAACGACAACAAGACGAAGCGAAAAATAAAAAAGGAAAGAAAGAACCAGCCAAGAAAGACGCAAAGAAAGGTCCATCTCCAGTACCCACCAAGAAAGAGACACCGAAAAAGAAAAAATAAAATGTAAATTAGCAAGCTTTTCGCTGTTAGCCATCAAATTGCTAGCTAAGTTGGCTCACACAGATAGACTATTTTATTCAGAGCTTTTGTCTAAAAATATCGTAAGCCATCACCCGTTCGAGTAATAAAAAAAGATATCAACACGTAGGTATCATGCCGACTTCACCACCTACACCTCCAAGCGAAAAATCCAACTGTATATCGCCTAAATCACCAGGTGCAACAGACACCGAAAAAACTGAGAAAAAAGAACAAATTGAAGATAAAGATATTCAAACAGAAGACGAAGATACCAAAACAAACGAACCAAATAACGAAAAGTCAGAAAAAGAGGAAAAAACACCAGCAAAATGTCCATCTGCTGTACTAGGTGTGTACCGATGGCTACACAAATACTTCAAATCACGATTATACTTTGGTCTTGGAATTTTTCTGACGATTCTTTGCCTCATATTATCGGCTGTAGCGAAAATGTTGAACGAACGGAAGATAAATGCTGGTACAAACACGCTGCTTATCATATTTACAATTGTCATCATATACGAAGTCATTGAAGCGATACTAAGAGTACTCATAGTGCGCAGCGCTGGGTCCTTCTTTAACGCGCTAATATTGTTGATTGACTTTGGTGTGAATTTGTACGTACTTATCAGTTATATTCAGTCGAACTTTGTCTCGCTTTCAAAGGTATGCTATTACAGAAAACTTACCATTAGGCACTGGGAATAGTCAACACAATTCGGCTATTGTTTTTCATTCAAGATACTGCACTATTGCGTACAATGTTTAGAAACTTGTCTAGAGGTGCTGGTACAGTCTTTTTAACATTTGTATACTTCGCAACATGTACGTCATGCAATTTTATATCTAACTACTGTAGGGATTTACATTTTTGCGATTCTAAGTTACTTTATTTATAATCCATTTTGGTTCCAAAATGCAGAAAGATGTCCAATATGCGGTACGAGATTTAACTCACTGGAAAATACATTCATCACATGCTTCCAAATCCTTACACTAGACTCATGGAATTCTGACGTTGTACAGTCACTCATGAAACAAGGAGCTGTTTTTTCTACATTCACATGGGTAAGTTGGTATACAACAATACTCATAACTAGATTTACTTTGCGTTATACGTTTGCATTTCTGCATACATTTGTGTTTCTATTGTTACGTCCATCATTTTGCAAATCATTTTAGATATTGACAACGCAAGTGAAGATACAGGAAAGACCATCACTAACGTCGTGAATCAACTTTTTGGATGGTTTGTTTCATTTTACAGATTGGTCAAGTACGCATATCACAACAAATTTACGTTTGGCGAGTTTCTAACTAGCGCCACGAAAAAGTTGATGACACAAAGAAACAAAACGTTCTTCAACATGAACACAGACAAGTTGAGTAAAATCGTGAATCACATTGACTTGTTGGAACGAAAGATTGTGCTATTGAATCAGAAGATTTCTGAAATGGAGGGAATGCCAAAGAAGAAAGAAGTTCAAACGCAAACAGAAAATGATACAGATACAGATCATACACGTGTAGTGCATGATCAAGATTTACCAGAATTGGTGACAGTGAAAGTAATTTGAAATTATTAGGCTACGCTGGTGATTAAATCATATAGCTTTAGCTTGCATTTTATATCTAAATTAAAGATTGAGACTTCCTACGTCTATTGTAATACTTACTTCTGAAATTGACACTTTTATTTCACGCAAAGCTGTATGATCCAACACTCATGCTGGTTCTTGCTTCTTTTAGTTGCTGTAAGTGCTCACGCAGGCTGTGGCTACGACAGGATGTTGGCACGCACGAGAGAAATGGAGCGTGAACAAGGATATCTCTTTGAAAGAAAAATACATGATATTGGTCACTCTTTTCGAAAAGAGCAAGAAGTTTCATACAAATCTATGAATCTACAGTTCTACACAGGATACATTTTGAACGACGTTGAACAACGCACATGCTATGAAGCAAATCAAGTATGATTCGATCAGTAACTAATCTTGTAGCTCTACAACGCTACGTGTAGCACTGGTACCTGTACGAGAGTGTGTACTGATAATCTAGTTATCAACAGCACAGTAATAGCCGTTTTGGATCAACTATTACCAGAACTACAAAACATTTTCTCGCAACTATTGCAAGTCAAACCAGTAGGAGCAATACCACATCCTATAGGAACAATATGCAAAAGTCCAATGGGTAGCGTACCGATTCCTTCGGAAATCACAACACAAACAAGTGACTTGCTAATCTTCTTGACTGCACGACCCGATGAAGATTCTCAAATTATCGCTGCTGCAGCAAATTGTTTCGTCGATGCAGTAACATCTCGGCCAACAAGCGCACACATTAATATGAACGTGAACAGATTTTTTAGTCGTGCATACAATGATAAAAAGGGAACTATGATCCACGAAATCACACATGCGTTAGGATTCTCTGCTGATCTATTCGGAACTTTTGTGAATCCAGATACAAATGAACCACTAGGTGCAACAAACATTTTAAAAACTTTACCAAGCACGTACATTGATTCTACTGATACACCAAATACAAAAAACATAACTTATTTGAAAACGCCTAGAGTTATACAAGCGATGAAATCATACTTCAATTGTAGTATGTTGCCAACTGATGAGATTCCAGGAGTACCGTAAGTACAAAATTTTCTTTTTTACCATTAGATTGGATGAAGGTTTAGATAACGATGGTCTACCTGGATCGCATTTTGAATCAAGAATATTGTTTGGAGAACTAATGGGAAGTACAACAATTGATTTTCCAGGAGTGAATTGGGATGTTTCTGCGTTCACACTTGCAGCGTTAGAAGATAGTGGATGGTACAAAACAAATGCAACATATGCAGCAACTATTCCTGGTCGCGATCCATTACTGTGGGGAAAAAATACAGGATGTGCAATGCCAACACAACGATGTGAAAATTGGCAAGTTGGAGGATCGATGAGTGAAAGTTACTACTGTACAGTAGACAAATCACTCTCTCGTCAATCTGTATGTACGTTTAATCTAAGATCGAAAGGATTCTGCAATTTGGAAACACATCCTAACAATTTGGGATATTACGAGCATATTCGAACAAATTCAAAATTAGGTGGTGTGAATCAAGCTATGGATTATTGTCCATTTGTTCATGCATTTGACAATGGAGATTGTAAGAACAATGGTAACAAGGGTGGACCAGTAGACGTTTTTTCAGCTGGTTCATCATGTTGGGACTCTAATTTAGTACCACCTGGTCAATCACCAAAAGTACTAGACGCTCGATGTTTGCAACACATTTGTAGTACGACGGATACTGTTTTGCAAGTTAAAATAGGAAGTCAAATTGTTTCGTGTCCTGCAGATCAATCGTCAGTGACGATTAGGGATGTACCTGGTTATTCAGGTTATATTACATGTCCGAGTAATGGGTTTGATATACTTTGTCCTCCAATAGTAGCACCCAGTACAGAAACTCCAACTACAACTGCTGAGCAAACTACTACAAGCCCTACTAGCACTGTCGCTCCAACGGCTACTGCTATACCGACTACAACTATCACTGCAACACCTATTGCGTCAACAGTATCTCCATCTCCTAGCAGTACACCTACAAATAACCCAACTGCAACACCAACCATCTCAACGCAGGTTCCAACAATATCATATTCCCCAACTACTACACAAACACCAGCTCCTAGCAGTACACCAACAACTGATCCAACCACAACCACGCTGCCAACAGCAATGCCAACTTCGTCAACTCCAACGATGACACCTTCTCCAACTACTACTCGTGTTGATACTCTAACGCCCACTGGAACAACATCTCCGCAAACAACTCTCGTTCCCAGTACAACAACACCACCAACAGCTATCAGAGACGGTAGGTTGGAACAAAAGATCTTTGGAGATAGCTCAACTATACCACAACCTATCGTACCTAATTCACTCATATTGTATACTAGTTCAAGTGCAACGTCGTCACTAACGATGAATCTCGTCAGTGCTATAGTGATGCAAAAAGAATCAGTCGTACAATCAATGATGGTTACCTTTAATGTATCGCACGTAAACGGACAAGCATACGTTGCCGTTATTGTATCTGATGATTATGGAGAACGAGCAGGAAATGTGACTGTACAAGTGGCAAAATTGGGACTAGTTTCTGTAGATTTGAGAAAAATAGTGAGCTCACTCATTAGTGTATTTCAACGAGATTTTATAGTACGAGCAATACGAGGAAATATTCTTAGAGTATCATTAGAAACGACCACACCAAACATTGCTGTTAATGTCATGCCAGATGTATCTATATCTATGACGATCTATCAACAAACCAGTGTACCTTCTCAAACACCTACTAATACTGCCACTCCAACGCAAACACCAAAAGATCCTGGTCCATTTATTAATGATACACCAATGTGGATTGCCATTGCACTAAGTGTAACGGTGATAGCAGGAATAGTAATGACTGGTGTTATACTTTTAATAATAAGTGTTGTTCGGGCTCGAAGAAACAAGAGACGACCTGTGGAAATGGAAATCCATGAATTAGATGATTCAACGTCATATGTGAGACTTACGGAATAGTACTGTTCATGGGTTGGTACCATATCGAACAGGCAGGTTGAGATAAGAACTTTTGAATGTCATCTTTCACTGGTGTGCAATGAAACACTTGCATTTCTCAATTTACGTAAATCTTTTAAAAGCTACAAATCTTCGTTTGTGTTGTTGGTTCGTAGGTAACAAATACTAAAATCGTAAGGCTTGCACTTAAAAATTCTTAGAGCCATAACGCACCCGCAAGACTTGACACCTTTTCTCAAGATAACTGTACTTGAAAAGTTGCTTTTATTATGCAAGGTGATAGAAATCCTTTTTGGAGTTGAGAAACGGCAAAACGCGCGGGTCAACTCTCGCAAAACACACAAAAACATGCCTTGACGGCTCTTTATGATGGACACTTGGTGAATGTACCAAATCAATAGTACGTTATTCACCGCTACGTCTAGTTGGTCTACTTGGCACGAACAATAACAAACAACACAATGGGCAAGAAGGGAGGCAGCAAGCGTAAAGACAGTACTACTGGTATATCGATTGACGATCCAACAGATAACTCTGAAACGAATACCGACAGCTACTTCTTCCAACCAACTAGGCATGATATCCTACCAATTATACTTGCAATTGTTGCAGTTGCATTAGGCCTACTTGCTGGTCTTTTAAGCTTCTTCCTCTTACAGAATACAGAGAAACTAACTGCAAGAACTACACTCCAAACCACACTCACAAAAGTTGAGAAAGAGTTGAACTCTGCTATAGAAGATGTCACATCAACCATCTACAACAATGCTGCTTTCTTTCAAGTCTCAAAGACTCCCATTACGCTCTACGACCAATTCGAACCATATGTCATGAGCGCGGGCTCTTTTCCAAAGTTTTACACTGTACTCACATTCGTGAGGACTATTCGTCTTGCTGATTCTGATGCTTTTACACAAGAGATGCGAGCCAGTGGATATCCAAACTTTACCATCACTGGAAGAGATGAAAACAATAATCGCATAGAACCAGCGCCAGTCGCCGTTCGTTGTGTAGTTACACAATCGGTTCCTGTATCATCATTAGACAATTTACTAGGATATGATATTTGCACAGATGCCACAAAGAACCAGTCTGCATACAATGCATTCTATTACGGAAAACCATCACTCACTGGTGCTACAAGAAGCGTAACACGAATTGGCGCCGTATCAGTTATCATAGCCATGTCCATCTACAATGGTTCCAAAACAGCCTTTCCACTAGGTTTGGTTCGTGGTACTATTGTGTTAGGCGACCTCATCCAAGAAACTATTGGCAGTATTCTCGATGGGTTCGATATTAGCCTTACCGACATGAACGCCACTAGTGACCACTTTTTGTACACGACAGGTACAATTAAGAATGTGACCATGACATCAGAACAAAATGCAGAAATGATTGCTGCAGCTCCCTACACTTTTTCGACAAACATTACATTTGCCGATCGTATATTCTCAGTGACTATTGTTCCACGCGATGAGTACTTTACGCGTTTCGACCAAGCAAACAAGTACATCGCTTTAGTAATCTCACTAGTCATCATGGGAGTGTTACTTATTGGATGCGTGTTCTTGTACTTTGGTCGCAAGTTATTGATCGCCAAGAAGAAGCGAGCGCAAGCAAATGTCCAAATTGATTTACTCAAGACAAACCAAACAGCATTAAGAACACTTCTAGATCGCATCGCGTCACAAGAATCAAAAACAAGAGCAGTTATTAATAGTTTGCCAGACATTGTCTTTGTCATTAATCCAACTGGAAAGATTTTGCAAACTAATACTGCGTTTGACAACGAGTTCCCATTCAGTCAACAAGAGATGGAAAAAGGTGTATACACATGGGACATTTTCACAGAACTCGCGAGTGACTTTTTCCGCGTAGCTGACGAAACCAAGGAAATCAATACCACTGCAGCTAGACGATTTGGCGACATCATAGATGTTGTCGTACGCGTGAGTGACTTGAAAGGTAAACAAGAGGGTTCTTCCGCGTCTGCTAGTAACGAGTTGAAACCAAGCACAGGAATGACTTCTCTGCAACTAGTCGATTTGGAAGAAGCGTTTGTTATTATTGCAAAGAATGTTTCTGCCAAGACAATCATCCAAGAAGCAAATTCTGAAGAACGAGTGCAAAGACACGAGTTTGAACGTAAATTTAGAGAGAAACAATTCAGAGAAGAGTTGAAGCAATATTGTGAAAAGAACCAAAATGTGGAGAATATTTTATTCTTGGAAGCAGTTAAAGAATACAAGAAGGCAACGTTTGGCGTTCGAGTAGATATGAAAATGTCCATCTTTGATCGATTTATCAAGATTGACGCTCCTATGCAATTAAATTTGGCGAACGAGGTTGTAGCAGAAGAAACAATCAAGATTAAGAAATCGATGGGAGATGTAGATGTGTTCAAACGCGTTGAAGATTGTGTCATTAAGATATTAGCGAGTGATATCTACCCTAGGTACATTCTCGATCAAAGGAAGAGCTCTTTGGGCGAAATCAGTCAGTAACAATAGTAGTTAAATGTAAATTAGTTATTCATTCATTCTCGTTTTCTTTGTAATATTTTTGTCAACTGTTCCAAAAGATGCAAAACATTGTTGAGGTCTTACCAAACAAGCCAACAAACTCAACATGAGTCAACTCCCAACTGTACGCATTTCATGTAATACTAACAACAGTTCTATCAAACCCCACTGTATTTTAAACACGGTCTAACTTCTGGCATTCAACAACCCGCACCACACTATTTATCACGCTCACAAGAGCTACAATTATCACTCATCCCTACTACGAACCTAACACGTATTTGCGTTAACAAAGAGCTTCTTCATGTAGACTTTCATGACGGTCCGATAGAACATTTGACGCCTTTACCAACAACGCATCGCTCTTTGGCGTTTGAAGGGGACACACGAGAGTCAAAAGCAAAATTAGAGGGACTTGACAAAGATATTCCACCAAAGCTGATACTCGATTATCTCGAAGACGCAGAACGAAATCCAAACACATCTACGTTTATTGGCAACCAACTATGCTGTTTTATTAACAATAACGTTTCTTACATTGCACACGCAACTGGTCCTGTAATGAATGTGTTACGCATTGCTCAACAAAACGGAAAAGCAACAAAATACAAGTTTAAATTTCCTATTTTGCAAATTTCATACGCGAATCAGCTACTTGGAGTTCGTTTTGACAATCAAATCATAATACTAGCCCAAGGTGAAGAGCAAAAGTGGAATACAAGACAAAATATACAATTGACATCAAGTTCAGTTCACATATCGTGGTTACAAGGCGAGTGGGGAATTTCTATTATGAGTATTTTAACACAAGACGGATCTGTTCACACATGGCGATCTAACGCAGAACAAGTTACAACTACACAACTAGTGGACACTACAATAGCACAAGTTCACTTGGCTAGGTTAGATTTTGGAGCACATCCACAAACGCGGATATTTTGTCATGCTAATACAGTTTATCTGTACGATCTTAGGGTATGCTTATTTATTACAACATTAACGATATAGAATGATAAAAAGACACCACTAGTCACCGAAAACGCAGGAATGAGCGCATTTTGTAGCGATCCATACAATTCGTTAGAGTACTTGATATCAACTGCAAAATCGATGAAGCTTTATGACACAAGAATGCACGATAAACCTCTAGCAATGTGGTCTATAGATCACGAACTACGTGAAATTCAAGTCCACAAAGTATTCGATTCGAAATTGGCTATTGGCTACGAGTACTACTATAACGATATCATTGGCGTTGGATACGGACAAAAAAGTTTCCATTTTTCTCATGATGAAAAGTATTCACTTTCCAAACTATCCAATATCGTGTACAATAATGAAATCTTAATGCCAATCGGTCACGGAGCTATACAAAACTTGACTCGATTCCGGAATACAACCATGCTAGTATCGCCATCGAAAGCATATTCCGATCTACGATACAAGCGAGCATTAACTGGACTAGGAACGTTTATAACTAATGAAAAGATGACATTAATCCAAATGAGCGAATATGGTGATGTATTTGGACAAGATTACAAGGTATCGTTACAGGAGCCAGATACAAAACTATACAAGAGAGGATTTTTCAATGACAAAGAAGTGCGTAGTTATTTCATGAATGATGCTTGTTGGAGCAAAGAACAAGATGTACTTGTATATGGAGGGGCGATGAAAGATTCTTTCTTGCAAGAATTTACAGAAAGAGATGTAAGCAGATTAGCAAAAGGTATGTTCGATTCACAAATCTAACTATTAAGAAATGATTTTGAATTCAAAACAAGAACGAATGACTACTTCGACAATAGATGCTCTCCCAGAAAAAGATTTGAATTCGATTCTGAACTTTTTGGTGCAATCGTCACCAAGCAAACTGTACGTTAAATTTTTAATACTGACAATCTAGTGGCGAAATACACCATTTTGCTCAGACATGTAATATAGATGTTAGTGATGAGGATTTGGCAACGATTTTGAGTTCACTTTCGTCGCCATCGTATATTGTATCAACATACAAGAATTCAGTAGGAGAAGAGTTTTACATCATAAACATTTTAGACCAAGAGTTTTACTCGACGCTTCAAGTACCAAAACCACTACCGAAAAGAGTTGGCAGAAAACGCGTTTGGCCTAAAGCAGAACAAGATCAAGAACCAGTTCCAATTCCACAACCTGAAGTGATTAACGTCGAAGAAGAACCTGATGCAATGTCAATACTATTTCCAACATTGCAAAATGAAGTGATTAACGTCGAAGAAGAACCAAAACAGGAAGAAGAGGAAGACGCTTTTTCGATACTTTTCCCATCAGAACCAAAGCATGAGAAAGAAGAGTTTGTACAAGAGCAAGACGCGATAGCAGTATTGTTTGGTCATAAGGAAGAACCTCAAGAGAACACAAAAGATATTATTCAAAATAATTTACGCCGATTTACTAGTCTTTTAGATATATGGGTTGCTGGAGAGCCTCTACCAGAGATACCAGATAGAGAAGAAGTGAAAGTGAATATAACAACGCACTCGAGGTGGCACTAGTGAAATGAAGTGAAATGTATAAAATGATTCCTATTTATTGCAGTATTTGTTGATAATTCTAGTTCTAGTCGTTTGTGGGTAGTTATTTGTTGAGTATTGTTGTGTTGGGCTCATGATGTGGTAGTTACCAAATAGTATTTGTGATTCATCGATGTTTGCGTTGGTAATTATTATTAGATATTCATCATCGCTACGTACGTAATTGTACAACTCATCGTTCATAGCTGTTAGTTAGTTAAAGTTTGTAGATTTACACTTGAACTTGTATCCTTTGGTTTTCAAATATCCATACATTGCAAAATTAAGGGTATCATCCTAACCTGTTAATTGTAGAACAAAGTCAATACCAGTATCTTTGGTTTGTTGATGATTCCTCTAGTTGAAATCTGCTTCCAATGCAGGTTTTCTAAGTTTGTTATGTACGTTTCCACTTCTTGTATACTCCAGCCCTCATCGTTAAGCGATTCTATGTCCACAAGAATCGTTATTTGTAGTTCTATAGTGCTTTTCATTGTGTTTTGTAATGACCTTTAGTGAGTTCCAACAAAGCAAAGTTTACCTGAAATACATCATTCGCTGTCACACAAAGGCAGAAATGTCTAAGAAACTCTTATACCACGTCTCATGTAAGCTTACTTCTGTAAAACAACCGGAGCACGTGCGAAGCATGATGCAACATACACATCCAGCGAAATTTAAACCATACACTGCCGAGGTCGAAGATTTGGATACAGATGATACATTGAAGCCCAAACAACTTACTATGGATGGAGATGAGTTAATGTGTGATTCCCAAGCTTCGATTGTGGCGATGAGTCGCAAGGCGAATCCTGTGAAGTTGTAGATAATCATTACGTAATGTATGCAACTGATAACCGAGATTCCAATGGCGAAGGATTCTGGACACCAATGAAGAAAATCCCAATCATTTACATTTCGGACTAAATTTGCAGCACGAAGCAATTAAAGTTTGTTTTGAACATCAAAATCATTAGCTACTCTAAAAAGGCTGCAGATAACTGCTTTTAACGCAGATACTCATTGAATCAGTTGTTGTGATCAAAGACTACAGTTTGTAAGTACGGTTGTGCGGTAGTAAACTTGATACACGACGCAATGTCAGCAAGGGTAAAGACTTTTAGTAAAATACTCACTCATGGAGCAGGACAATGGCGACGAAAGTATCACGGTAAGCGACAATACCGGTAGG
>JAESGV010001065.1_pt1 | contig 11727 bp, 4 predicted proteins | sample 9269781 | NCBI WGS metagenome assembly JAESGV01 (sample SAMN15741586, study PRJNA653496) | algae metagenome | isolation source: Tildeniella torsiva UHER 1998/13D and co-occurring heterotrophs from... | place: Slovakia: Slovak Paradise National Park, Hrabusice, Kosice Region | collected 2000-01-01 | reverse complement strand
GTGTTTAGCTGTTTTTTGAGCTAGCTTTTCTTCGCTAGCCAAATTTTTGCGGACAAAAAGGTTGTAAAAAAAGTCTTTTTCGGTTGAAATCGTTTTCTGGGACTAGCAAAACAAAATGGTGAAGATACGATTATCATTGGGGGAGTAGGAACAATGTTCGCTCAAGCAGACAAATCGCAGTGCGTTAACATCACATCGTCATTTACTGAAGAATCCAAACAAACGCTAATTGAAGTCGTACAACTCGCTTCAAGTTTAAACATGACACTGTATGTTGGTCTTCTAACAATAGACATTAACAGTGGAGCAGTATATGAATGGGATGGTAGATGTATGAACGCATATCTATCATTACAGAATGATACAGCACGTAGGATTGTTGATATTTTGAAACCATACGAATACAATTGGTACATTCCTCAAGAGGCTGATTTAGACGCGCTAACAACTGAAAATGACTGCAATGCTGATGGAGAAACTGTATACATGCAAAAACTATCTGCCAATTTGAAGCAACTCGCTCCTAGCAAGTTGGTTCTCGCAAGTCCATACTATCCGGCAGAAAAATCACCAGAATACATAAAAAAAGCGCTATCAAATCACATAAAGTGTTGTAGCAGCATAGATATTGTCTCGCCTCAAGATGGTTGTGGTAGTTTTGGTCTTACACCTCAACTTACCAAGAAATACTTTGAGCTCATGGCTGAAGATCCCTACGTTCGTGCTAGGCTATGGGCCAATGTAGAAACGTTCCTACCGAAAGCCAAAATCTGCGAAACAGCGTCTAGGGATCGTATTACACAACAACTCGAAAGTGTTTCGATGTACGTTAAGAAAGCAATACATTTCTGGGCGTACAATTTACCAGGTGCTCCTAAGTGTTAGTTTTTGTTACATAACTGATTTGCGTTATCAAGTTCCAAGGAGGTGAGACATAAGTTTCACTAAACACATTAGATGGACAAATTTCGATTAAATCTGACTCTATTGACGAATTGCAAATTCTTCTACGGCAAACTCAATTTATTATGTGTTACATGACGCGTCAATGACAGTAGAAACTACTGAAGCCAAGTTTTGCCATTTGACCAACAACATTTTGCTTGGATCATGATCGTAGTTCATTCCAGCAATTTGTGATTGACCGAATGAATTGTCCAACAAGTCTCCTACACCCAATGCTACAACCTTCCAGTTCAAGAAGTTCTTTGCTGTTGGAACCATTGAAGTTGGGGGTGTTGTTCCAGTAGCTGTGGTATTCCATGAATTGATTTGTTCAGTGAGCTTGATGGGGTCAGCGCAAGGGAAGCAGTTATTGTTTGGACAATCACCGCAGGATAGGCCTGGATATCTGGTACTGCTCTTGCATTGGTTTTGATAATTGGTTGAACTTCCACTATACATACCTTGACAGGTCATGAATTGCAAGCCATAAGCTGGTAAGAATCTGTTACCGTTATTGCTGCATACACAAGGAGCGTTGGAGACACCATCAGTTACTACTACGATAACCTTTGGTACACCTGAACGTCCAGTACCAGGACCAAAGTATGAGTTGTTAGCTGGGTTAGTACCAATGATATCAGCCATTGCAGCATAGATACCAGACAAAGTATTGGTTGTTTGACCTAAGTATGGAATTGTGTTCAAGGTGGAAACGACGTCATCTCTGTTTCCAGATAATGATCTGTAAATCGTTCCGTCATATCTATAAAATTAGTTAAAATTAAAATGCTACTATACCCGAATTGAGCTACTCCGACTTTGACCTTGTCGCTTGCAATATTCAAACTCTTGGTTAGATTGACCAAGAAGTTTCTTTGAACTTCAAAGTTGTCACCTCCAATAGATCCTGATGAATCGATTACGAAGAAGATATCGAGTGCAGAAGAACAGTAGCAGTTAGTGAACTTGATGACCACGGTTGCTATTGCTGTTTGTGCCAAAGCATCAGTGTTCTTGATTTGATATTGGAACTTGTCTTGGACACAGTTAGTGTTGTCGACTGGGTAGTTGATCAATCCAGTTTGTGAATCGTACACTGGTTTCTTCTTGCAATAGCCAGTGTCGCAAATAATCTTGACGAATGCGATGCTTGTTCCCAATGGTGCACGATCGTTTGTCATGACACCATTGATGGTTACACCGTTTGATGTCAAGGTTCCAGTGACTGGGATTTGGAAGTTGACAGTTGCTTGTGGAGTAGAGTATTCATCATCAAGAGCTGTTGGTGGGTATGGAGATGAAAGATCGACATAGATAGCGATTTGAGCAGTAGCAGTAGCTGGGCTGTCTTGATCGTTATCAGTTACTGTTACAGTGATGTTGCAGTTACCAACCCATGATGACAAGGAACGAGTCCAAACGACCTTGCCGTTGGAGACACCAACAGTACCGACACCGTTAGCGTTGCAGCTATCAGTTGGTAGACCTGCTGATAGAACGGTTACTGTATCACCAATATCAGCGTCAGTTGGTTTGGCATCAGTGATATAATCCAAAGTGTATACCCAGTTGTTGGAGTGAGAACCTTCCAAGTTGTATACTTGTGATGGTGCAGTAGGCTTGCGATTTGGTACAGTTACTGTTACAGTGTTGCTTGTGGCAGCAGTAGTGGCATCAGTACCAGTGTAGGTGTAGACAGTAACACCGGAGCGAGTGGCAGTTGGAGTGAAGACAATTGATGGTGCTGTTCCACTTAGTGTTCCGAGTGTAACACCAGCGTTGCTGTATGTGTAGGTGATTGGATCACCATCGGCATCAGTGCATGCTACAGTAGTAGTGAGTGCAACGCTCTTGTAAGCAGTTACGCTGTATGCTTGACAAACAGGAACACGATTGACAAATGTCAAAGAGTAGGTGGCAGGAGGTGACGACAATTGACCGTCGTATAATTGCCAAGTGAAACTCTTAGTACCAACGAACAACTTTGGTACAGTTACTGAGAATGTGTTTGAGTTTGATGTGGTTGATACAACTAGCGAGCTATCACTAGCAGTAACTGCGCTAACAGAAACGACATCACCATCAGCATCAGTGTTGTATGGTCTTACACCAGTCAAACCAGTGAAAGTTGGGTTGGCGTAATTACGGTTGATGCTTGCAGAGTTACCAGTGATTGTTGGGACAGTATTGGAAACTGTTACAGTTACGGTTCCACTTCCAGTCAATAAACCATCACTGCATGTATAGGTCATGGCGTATGGAGTGCTGTATGTGGTAGTAGCTGAAGTACCAGTTGGTGCAGTGTAAGTGTATGCACCTTGTGCAGCGTTGGTTACAGTCAATGTACCAGCAACAGGTGAAGTAATACCAGAGAAGGTAAGTGTTTCACCATCAACATCAGAGCACTTGGATAAGAGTGAGAAGGATGTAGCACCGTTCCACTTGATTGCGCTTGTAACTGCTTGAGCAACTGGTGCATTGTCATAGATTGTTACAGACACTTGAGTTGCAGAGCTTGATGCTACACCATTGCTTGCTTGGTAGCTGAAAGTATCAGCAACACCGAGTTTGGCAGCAGTTACTTGGGATAGAGTGTATTGAACCTTTCCTGAAACAATACTCAATGAGGCACCAGCTTGTGTGGTAGTTGGAGTGAGACCAACAATGGACAAAGCGTTACCATCTGGATCGGTATCATTGGCCAAAACATTTGCAGCAAATGAAGCCAACTTCCAGTGTTGTAGGTATGTATCTGGTTTGGCAATTGGTGTACTGGCAGTAACACTAACGAGAATGTTATTGGTAGTGAAAAGTCCTCCAGAATCGGTGGTAGTGAAACTGAGCGTTTCAGTGAATACAGCGTTAGAGTTACACTTGTAGGTGAGGATACCATTGGTACCTTGGGTGATAGTGGCCTTTGTTGAAGTTGGAGTAGAGTAGGTGAGGGTGGCGTCTTGTGGATCTGCATCAGCAGCGTTTTGCTTGACGTTGATTGAGACTCCAGCAACACATTCAGTCCACTTCATGGTGACTGGGTAATCAGTGTTTGATGGTGGATTGTTGTATACGTTAACGCTAAGAACTTGAGAAGTTGATTTCAAGCCATCTGAAACTGTGTAAGTGATAGAAGCTTGAGTCAAAGTCTTTTGTGGTGGTTTGTATGTAACAATCTTGCTAGTGGCGTCGATTGTTGCAGTTCCTACAAAGGTACCTGAAACACCAGTTACAGCCAAGAAAGTAGCATCAGCACTATCAGCATCAGTTGGTCTCAAACCGGTGTTTGCGTTGTTGATAATGTTAACAACAGCACCAGTGGCCCATAGAGATGAATGCAAGTTAACAGCAATTGGTTGAGCAACTGGAGTTGCATCGTTAATGTTAACTGTGAATTGCGCAGTGCTTGCTGGTTGTGCCCAACCATCACTGAAAGTTACAGTGAAAGTGTCAGCACCACTGTTACCAATAGCCTTTTGAGTGTAGGTAACAGTTAAGCCAGAAGCGGTGACAGTTGCTAGACCAGAGTCTGAAGTTACACTGATGATTGAGATAGTATCACCATCGGCATCAATCAACTTGGAGCTGAGTGGAATATTTACAGATGTTGTTCTCCAGTGAATATCAGTGGCTGATGGGGTAGCATATGGTGCATTGTCAAGTACTGATACGGAAATGGTTGCTGGGTCGCTAATGGCGAGACCGTCAGTGATGGAGTATTGGAAGCTAATTGTGCCAATAAATCCAGTGTTTGGTGTAACCTTGATGTGAGTGCTGTTCAGTTTGGCCAAAGTAGCACCAGTTACAGTTGGTAAGCTACCACTGAGTGCCAAGAATGGTCTATCGTTGGCATCAGAATCAGTTGATTCACCACCAACGTTGAAAATGTATCCATTCTTGAGGTCTTTCCATGACGATGAAATGGTGTATGCTTGAGCTACTGGTTTAGCGTTGTTTACTGTTACTGTGTAAGTTCCAGTAGCACTTTGGACGCCGTCGGAAACAGTGTATGTGACTGTGTCGACACCAGTGAATCCTGATGCTGGAGTGTAGATAGCGTTGTTTCCAGAAACAGTTACTGTGGCTTGTTGGCTGGATGAAGCACCAGAGAGAGTGAGTGGATCACTATCAGCATCAGTGCAACCAGTCAAAACATCTTTAACTACGGCTGTATCACGCCAGTGAATAGTGTTAGTCTTTGGTGTAGTAACTGGAAGAGTGTTGTACACGTTGGCAGTTACTGAAGCGCTAACTTGACCGTTGGATGCACCATCAGTAATGGTGTAAGTGAAAGAGAATGATTGACCAAAGTATGGTGAGGCAGTTGGACCCTTGAGTGCAACGAAACCAGCAGATGGCGAGTTAGCAGTGGTGGTAACTCCTGTTGGCAAAGTACCTGAAACGCTAGTCAATGTGAGTGAATCACTGTTGGCATCAGTGCAGTTGATCATAACATTGTAGTTAGTACCAGCTCTGAACGTTCTCCATGGAATGCTGTATGACTTGGCAGTGGCAACTGGAGGTGTGTTTGTTACAGTTACTGTTACAGTTTGTGATGCAGTCTTTAGACCATCAGTTACTGTGAATGAGTAAGTGGCAGCACCAATAGTGGATGATGGAGTGTAGGTAACCAATCCGACACCACCGTTAGCAGTAGTACCACGTGATGCAGCAGTGAATGATTGTAGAGAAACAGAATCAGCACTATCAGGGTCTGTTGCGCCACTCAAAACATTAGTAGTGATGGCAGTCTTCCAATGTGTTGATACGGTCTTAGCTGTTGGTACTGGAGGTTGATCATAAACGTTCACGAGCAAGTTGATCTTGACATGAGTTGAAACGTCAGTGAGGACGTCCAATTGCATGGTATCATCACCAAGGAAGGTGGATGATTGTTGGTACTTCAAAGTGTTGTTTGTTGATCCAACATTGTTGACAGTGGCAGCGTTACCTGCAGCTGGTTGAGACAACAATGGAGTTAATAATTTGTAGTTAGCACCATCAGTTCCAAATGCATCAGTTAAGACTGGCAAGTTGGTACCACTGACGTAAGTCTTCCAGTGTAGTGAGAAATAGGAGTTGCTATCACCTGGTGCTGCAACAGTGGTGTATACGTAGCACTTCTTGGTGACAGTAGCTTTACCATCAGAAACGGTGTAGCTGAAGTAGTCAGTGTTGTTGAAGTCACCGATGACTGGCTTGAAGAATACTGTGCTGGAGTCCTTGACTTGTACAGTTGCACTAGTGTAAGTGTTCAAGCTAGTTACATCAGTCAAAGCCAAGTGTGGCAGATCAGCAGAGTCAGTATCTGAGGCACCACCCAAAGTTAAAACCTTGATGTCCATACCGTTGTTAAATGCTGCTTTGGAAACGAATTGTGCTGGGATGTCGTTTGCAGTTGGTGCAGCGTTTGTGGAAGTCAAACTAATAGTACCAGTGGCACTGTCCATTCCGTCAGAAATCTTGTATTGGAATGAGTCTGTTCCAACAAAGCTTGGTCTAGTGTACACTACACTGCTGCCTGCTGTGGCGACAAAGGCTGGTGAACCAACAAGTGACATGTCAAGTGTATCACCATCAGCGTCTACAGTAGTTTGGAAATCTGGTAGTGGAATGTTAGCGCCTGCTTGCGTTGTTCTCCAGTGGAATGATACTGGGAAGCTGCTAGCAGCTGGAGTGTTGGCATTAGTGATGGTTACAGTGATTGGAGCTGTGTTTCCAGTCTTGGCACCGTCCTTGGCGTTGTATGAACCAGCAACTGGACCAGTTGAGAATGTTACTGGAAGAGTTGAAGGCATGGTGAGCTTAACTTGACCAGATACAACGCTGAACTTGCCAGAGTTTGAATCTACTAGAGAGTTGATTGAAATAGCATCGTTTTCAGCATCAAAGTCGTTTGCCAAGACATCAACAGTCTTGGTAAAGTCACGCCAATGCATACTGGCAGTGTCAGCAACAGCTACTGGAGCAGTGTCTGTTACGGTTACAGTTACGGTTTGATTTGCTGTTTCAAGACCATCAGAAACAGTGAAAGTGAAGGTTTCAGTTCCAGTGTATCCTTGTGCTGGCTTGTACAAAACTTGTCCGTTTGAAACGACAACAGATCCACCATTGCTGGTAGATCCAGCACTTACAAGAGTAATTGGATCATTATCAGCATCAGTAGTAGATGCTGCAACGTTCATCAAGGTACCAACACTGTATGTGCTCCACAATACGGAGAATGATTGTGCTTGTGGTACTGGTTTGTTGTTGAAGACTTGTACACTCCATGTTGCAGTGTTGTTTTCCCATCCATCAGTGAATGTTACAACAAAGCTTGCAGCTCCCAAGTATGAAGCTGTTTGGGTGAAACGTACATTGCTGCCTTCTAGAGCAACAGTGCCGTGAGTAGCAGATCCTACTGCGACAACGCTTACGGAGTCGCCATCTGCATCTGTAATTTCGTTCAAAGCAACCAAGTTCCATGCGGTACCAGTTGATTGAGTTCTCCAGTGGACGCTCTTGGCAACTGGAGTTGCAACTGGTAAGTTATTGAGTACAGTAATGTGCATAGTTGCATCAACGGTTGAGAGACCATCAGTGAATTGTACGCTGATGTCTTGAGTACCCTTCTTTGATTTAGTTGGTGTGAATGTAATAACGTCGTTTGAACGTGAAACGGTTCCGATTGGAGTGCCCAAAACAGTGTGTGCTGCGACAGATGGGACGTCACCGAAAGCAGCGTCGGCATCAGCGGCATTGCAAGCAACCTTGGCATCTATTGCCTTTCCTGCTGCGATATCTCTCCACTTGTAGGAAACAGAGAAGTCAGCAGCAGTTGGTGCATTGTTAAAGATTGTGAATTGAACGTTTCCAGTTGCTGTGTCCAAACCATCAGATACAGTGTAGGTGAATGTTTCAGAGTCCAAGAAGTTGCTGTGCTTGTATGTGATGGATGCTCCGTCATTGGTGATGGAACCGCCCTTTGTTGCAGCGGTAGTGGTGAAGCTCAAAGCATCACCATCAGCGTCCTTTTGACCAACTTGATCCAAAACAGCGAAAGTAGTTCCAGTTACCTTTTGGGTGGTCCAATGCTTGGTGAAAGTCAAATCAGAAGCAGTTGGTACGTTTGCGTTGGTAACGGTAACTTGAATAGTGCTGGATGCTGTTGCTGGTCCATCTGTTACGGTGTAACCAACAGTTTGAGCACCCTTCCATGCGGCTGGAGTGTATTTAACATTTTGGCTTCCAGAAGCGATTACCATTGCACCTTTGAATGGAGTTGGTAGAGCAAGTGGACTCTTGATGGTGAGTGGATCAGAATCGGCGTCAGTGCAAGCACTAACGACGTATCCAGTAACGGTTGAAGCGTTCCAATGAGTAGTGATGGTGACTGGGTTGGCAACTGGAGCAGCGTTTGTGATTGAAATGGTTACAGTGGCTGTTGCAGTTAACTTGTAGTCGGATAAAACGTAGGTGAATGAATCAGCACCAACATAATTGGTGTTTGGTACATAGGTTGCGATACCGTTAGCAAGATTTACAACGCCGTTGGTGGCTGGTGAAACGCTTGTTACGGCAATTGGATCACCGTTTGGATCTCTGTTTCCATCAATACCCAAAACGTTGATATTGACAGTTGAACCCCAATGCAATGATACAGTAGTTGGGTTGGCAATTGGTGCATCATCGTAAACTTCTACAGTTACAGTTGTGTATGCAGAGAAATCAATTTGATCGGATACTCTGTATTGGAAGGAATCAGTTCCAGTGAATCCGTTAGCTGGAGTGTACTTGACAGCTCTTCCTGCAACAACAACTACCGAACCACCTTGGGTGGTAGTTGCTGATTGAAGCTCAGTGACGAACAAGTCGGCATCTCCTGGGTTGTTGTCAGAGTCGTTTGCCAAGACGTCAATAATGACGCTTCTATTCCATGCAGTTCTACCAGTGTCTGGGTTGGCAACTGGTGCTTCATTATAGACTGAAATTGTAACTAGTGCTTGTGCAGTGGCACCATCGACATCAGCGGCGGTGTACTTCCAGCTCTCAGAGTATACACGGTTGAATGAAGTGTAGTTGATGTATTGAACACCAGCTACGGTAACTACGGAGAGTTGTGCGTTGGAATTTGGTGCGCCAGCATCAGAAATGCTTACGGCATCACCGTTTGGATCAGAGTCATTGACCAAAACTTGCATCAATTTGGAGTGACCCTTGGAAACAGTGTAGGTATCGTCTTGTGCGACTGGTGGATCGTTTGTTACTACGAACGTCAAACTTCCAGTGGAAGTGAGTTGATCAGCAGCCTTGGCTTGAATATCAGTAATAGTGTAGGTAGCAGTGTCGCTTCCCAAGAATCCAGCTTTTGGAGTGTATGTAATAGATTTTCCATCAGCTTGTACAACATATGAACCTCCTTGTGAAGTTGCAACTGGTGCAGTAGCAGTCAATTTGACTTCATCACCGTTGACATCAAAGTCGTTGGCAACAATATCGTAGGTAACTGGTTTGTTCTTGTGTACTGCAATAGTATCAGCAACGGCAGTTGGTGCGTCATTGATTACTGAAATAGTAACAGTTCCAGTAGTGGTATCAGTTCCATCAAATACTGCGTAGGTAATGACTTCGCTGTAAACACCTGATAAACCTGGTAGTGGAGTGTACAACAACTTGTAGTTGTTGGTAACCTTGGAGTAGTTATCACCATCAATGTTAACCTTTGAGACTGATGGAGTGTTAACCAATTGGTAGGAACCGATTGCTGCTGGCTTTGGAATAGTAATAGTCAAAACGTCCAAACTGTTGACGTCAGCCATTGGCAAACTGATGGCAGTTGCGTTGCTGTTCTTGTGGATGGTTACAGTAATATCACCTGCGGTTGGAGGAGTGTTTCCGACATCAACTGTTACATAGGCGAAACCAAAGAGGATACCATCAGTAATTCCGTACGAGAAGGAATCAGAGTAGGTTTCAGAGGTCATGACTGGAGTATAGTAAACTTGCAAATTGTCACCAGTAACGGTAACGGCACCGTAGGCGGCTGGAGTGACTTCACTGATGGTAATGGTATCATTATTTGGATCGTAATCGTTCTTCATTACGGTGAAGACGGTTGGGGTGTTCTTGGGAATCTTGTATTGATCAGTAACAGCTACTGGTGCATCGTTCATGACGGTGATATTAACGCTTGCACAAGCAGTGTCGTTAAAGTCAGAAACGCAGTAAGTGAAAGAGTCAACATCAATGTAGTCGGTAGCTGGAGTGTAGTAGACATAGTTGTTGTCAAAAGTCAAACTACCGTGGCTTGGTTGGGTGGCATTTACCAAGTACATGAGATCTCCATCGATATCAGAAACCTTTTGCCCAATGGAGTTGGTATAGGCAAAGATGTTCAACTGGTTGTTGAGACTGTTCTTGGAGATAGTGTAGGTTTGAGTAATTGGTTCTGGTACACGATTGACCTGTAATGGTTAATTTGTTGAAATGAAAAACGTACGATGAACACGGTAATAGTAGACATTGCGGACAATTTGTCGTTCATACAAGTGTAGTTCATGTAAACAGTACCGGCCCAGTATTTGCCAGCAGTGAATTGGACTCTGTTGCCATCAACAATGGTGGCAGATCCGAAATCGGGAGTAGTAATGTAAGTGACGGTGAGATTATCTGGAAGAGATTAGTTAGTGTAAAAGCTACTTACCACCGCGAGGGTTTTTGTCATTCGTAAGTACATCAATGTCGAACTGATTGTTCTTGAAAGATGTGGCGGAATCCGGATAAGCAAGTGGTGGGTCATACCCGGCACGAGTACTAATCAACACGATGGTAACAACGGTCGCGAGTACGACGAGACCTGTTACTGCGATACCCAAGAGGGTTTGGGTAATAGTAGAGATTTTGATCAACGATAAGTTGACGGCTCCTGCGCTTGAAGACACTGAAGCGCCCGATACAACAGCATCATTCACAGACATCTGACTTGTTCGTAGTCTAAGGCTCTACTGTCGTTTGTGAAAAATATGAAAGCTCTTGGTGCACCTGTCAAACGGCAAAAAGCACTGTTCGCGGATCGAAATGCTACTTACATGATTTAACTGTCAAGTGAAACACAAAGCGATTGGATGCGCTTCATAGTGGAAATAATAGCCTCTCTTTTCGGCATCCGATACTGTTGTCAAATGTCACCAAGCTACTTACTGACGCTGCATCAAGTCGCATCAAGCTTTAGTCGGCAAATTTTGATGGCACATCAAGCCGCTAAACATTTGTACCTACGCTTTGGGAAGGTGTTAGTTACACAAATAAGCCATCTACAGCTCCAGAGCTAAAAGCATTATACTCGCATGCAAATCTTTACCTGCATATAACTTCTCACAACTGCCGCAAAACAAAGGGTTGTGGCAAGATGTTCGATGTTACTCGTAGAAACTTGCTGCTCCCAAATCACCAACAATGTCTCGACACTCGTGTTACGTGTTCGTTTTTCGCTGTGCGATGTCCTCACCAATTTACTGAATTATCTTCCACGGAGGAATTGTACGCTTTATGTATATCAATAAATTTGTGAACTTTTACACCACAGTTATTTATCAAATACTCGTTCTAAATTGGGTTCGTAGACTTGTGCCAATTAGTCCTATCCAGTGTACAAACTACACGTGCAGGTTCAGGCATACTGCTGCAAAAACCAGGTTGTCCTCTAATTTTCACTCAAAAACCATGTCAAACATAGTGCAAGTCTTGTTCTCACCAGACTATGTGCCATTCGCAGCCTACGCTGTCGTAACGTTAACCAAACAAACA
>JAESGV010001064.1_pt1 | contig 11744 bp, 10 predicted proteins | sample 9269781 | NCBI WGS metagenome assembly JAESGV01 (sample SAMN15741586, study PRJNA653496) | algae metagenome | isolation source: Tildeniella torsiva UHER 1998/13D and co-occurring heterotrophs from... | place: Slovakia: Slovak Paradise National Park, Hrabusice, Kosice Region | collected 2000-01-01 | reverse complement strand
TTGGCATATCTAAATAAATAACATATTCCTGGTGTTTCTCTAATCATTGTTAATAACGGATTAAATAATCGTACGCAAGGTTGCTCCAGTCACGACTTTGCATTTTGTATAATTCGTTGTTACATGTTTTATCATAAAAAGGGTTTCCTCTGTTGCAAAAGTACAATAAAGCGTTGCTTCGATCTAACCCGAAACCTTGTCGAAACCACGTATCGTCACGCCACGTTTTTGTTGCGTTCTCGCGATCATACTTTTGTGTTTGTATCTCTTTCTCAACAAGGGCTTCTGTGTTCTGTTCTGCCATCGTTTTTTTGTTTTGACTCAACTAGAGGTTACAAGACAATTTGTTCAAATCTGAAAGTGTACAGAAAGTTATGGGTTATTTATTTGCTCTTCTTCATGCCACCAGATCCCATTGGCTTGCCTTGTTTAATACTACCCTTCATATCGGCGAGAGCCCTAACATAATTAGTACGTGAACGAGTTGATGTTACTTTTGTTGCTCTTTTTGCTTCTTTTTGAATTCGAGATCTTCTTCGGTTTCGACCTTATCGTCAGTTTTGGCCTCTATGTTGTTAGCATTTGTGTTTTGTATTCGCACTCTTTAGGGGCTTCTTTTTTCCTCCTTCTTTTCCGACCTGAAATTGTTAGAACATGCTCAAAAGCGCTACGAACCATTTATGAAGTTTTTTGGTTTAGTTGTTCACACTGGTTGTCTAACCTTACAACAACGCGTTGAAGTACTGCGTGTATGGAAGTGTACGCTGAAGTTACAAGCACTTGTGAGTTCGTAACAGCTTTATTTCTAAGATTCGAAATATTCTCATCGTTGCTTAGAATTTAAACATCTACTTCTTTTACTGTACTCTAGAGCACGAATGACTTCTGATAGTGCCGATCTTGTTCCTCTACGAGTTGACTTGCGTAGGATTCTAAAATACTTTTTGCTTTCATCGGTATTAAGAAGTTTCGTTTGCTTCAAAATAGTAGCTGTCTCTGCACAGAGTATACACTCAACCTCATTGCAAAACGAAACTTTTTTCTTTGTTTTTGTCGTATACTTGAATAAAGATATTAGATTATCTTGCCCTTGCATCGAGTTATTTGCGCTCAAGATTGACCCACTTACGTTCGTAGTGCTTGTTTCTTTGACAACAGAGGAGCATACCTCATCCGTAATTTTGTTATGTTTTGATTGTTTGTGCTTTTCATTGGTTATCGCCAAAACGATTTGCAGACATACAGGGGCAACAACGCTGTTGTGCCATGACAATTCTTCGAGTGTATTATCGGGCTCCAAATGAAATATTGCCAATATACAAAAGTATGTGAGGTATAGAAGAGCTACTACCACGCTTAGAACCATGTTATTTAAAACTACAAAACTTCGCACTACGTTGACGGGTATCATCTGCATTTTTTAAATAGCTTTTTTGTGGTTGGGCATCTACTTTTAGCTTGCAAGAATTTCGTAGAATCGTCATATTAACAGATAGTTGCGCTAATTCTTTGTAGCACGATTCGATGTTGAACGATTTTCACATAAAATGAACCATATTCCAATTTTTTTCTATTCTTCAACTTGTGAATAGGTCTCACTCAGTAGCGTGAAAAACAATCTGCACATACACATGTTTTCACCAGCTCCAAGTTGACGAAGTATTACAAATCAATCAATTTTTTGCAACGGGCAATGTCGCGTTCACTGTTTCGTCGTACACTCACACTTTTACATCAACACACACGACAACCACTACATACAACGACATTCTATAAAAGACCGCTACCAGAATCCTTGGTTGCATTCTCATCTACTGCCGGTAAAACAATATTCCGTGAGGCTCTCGATACAGGTGGTATGGAAAGCTATTTCGCACTCGCAGAACAATATTCAACGCAATCAGAACCAGCATGTTCGTTTCATTTTTTATTACTCTAAATTTTAAGATTGTGGTCTAGGAACACTATGTATGGTCCTCAACTCGATGAACATGGATCCCGCTCGTAAATGGAAAGGTCCATGGCGATGGTACTCTGAAGAAATGATGGGATGTTGCACTAGCTTAGAAACCATAAAAGAAAAAGGTATCACTATGGAACAATTCTGGTGCATGGCAAAATGCAACGGTGCGGAGGTGACAATGCACCGATACGACGACACGTACGACGCGAATATACAATTTAACAACCTAGATCCGAAGAGCAGTTCCGTGAGCACGTGAAAGAAGCATCTTCTAAAGCACACCAATACTTGGTTTGTTCTTTCTCTAGAAAACATTTAGGACAAACTGGAGATGGTCACTATAGTCCAATCGGAGGATATAATGAAGCACGCGATACAGTATTATTGATGGACGTTGCTCGTTTCAAGTACCCATCCTATTGGGTACCTTTAAAAACACTTTATAAATCCATGTCGTTTCCAGACCCTGATACTGGTCGGCCAAGAGGATATTTCACAATTACAAGCACACCACAGAGTGCCTCTTTGTTATACAAATTATTCCTAAGTAACAAAATTGGTTGGCGTCAATTAACGCTCATGATGGTCGGTGGTGTATTGCCACAGAAAGAAAAAGAGTTACAAGGAAAAGTGATGGCATCTCTGGAGGAGATGGTTAGTTTGTTGTTTAGTAACTTGCCAGAAGATATAGAAACTGTACTAATGTCTTATTCTGAGACACTAGAAGAAGAGTTGGAGCATTGTTCGGAACATAAACAAGAAATTACTGGTTTAGTGACAGAACTACGCTCATTACCACTCTTTGAGACGGTAAAGAGTGTCTTTAGTGCGAAAAAGAACAAATTTATGAACATGCAAAAGTCTGAAGAGTTGGCAACGTTATTGATTTTAACGTTACCGTTGAGAACTCTTCCATCGACACCAAAAACAAGAAGAGAGTTGAGTAATATTCGTTCATTGAAAGATGCAGCGCCAGAGTTACGTAATGAACTGTTTAGAATGAGAAATCATTTAGCTACCATGTGCTCTAGTTGTGGGCAAACACAGAACGAGTTTTGTTGTACAAGTAACAAGGTGAGTTGTGAAAATGGAAAGAAGAGTGTAACTACACCTATAGAGCAAGATCAAGTGCCTATTATAACCTGTGAGAAGGGAGATGCTTGCTGTCACTATGAAGAAGTTGAAATAAAATGATCTTTGTTACATTATTTTATTTGTTTCTAGTGTATGTTCAAATCGTCGTATGTATATTCTTGTAAATACCAGTTCTTCTGGTGCGTGTGGATGTTGAGCATTGTGTTGTTCATACAAGTGTATTTGAGCTCCCTCATCTTCGTCTGCTTTTGTAGATATGTATCGTGAATTCAGCGAGTTGTTTTGTGTTATCCTAGATCCTCGAATGAAATCTGTCGGTGAGCAAACGACAGCCATAACGCTTAGAAGGAGTGCTAGAAGTACCGTTACTCTTGTTGTCATTTTTTTTTGCTCTAGTTCTGTGTACCGTATCGCCCTTATGTATTTTCTCGAAAAAACACGCGTCAGGACAACAAGACCTCTGACGTAGTTTGTGTCAAGTTCTAATTAAGTTTCCAGTTCGTTTTTTGTAAACAATCAATTTTCACAATGTCTGACCTTGACGAAGATGAAGTCATGGACATGGGCGACGAGACTGTAGAGACTGAAACACAATCATCACAAAGCGAAAAAACTAAAAAGAAAAAACCACCACGTCAGAATCCTGGTGCTGCACGAAAACGACCGGCATCACTCGCAGCAACTTCGTTACCACCTTCAACAGGATACTCTGCACTATACGCAACCGGTTTTGACACGCCGCTTATCAATGTTAAATTATTCAGACAAGAATGGAACAGACGCTTAGGCAGAGAACATGAATATATACAAAACCACGCTTCCATACTAGATAGAATTCCACAAGAACAGATAGACAACTTGTTGAACGTTGACGATTTGATATTTCCAACTGTTTTCGATACGATTAACCGTGCGTTAAAAGCTGAAACAGAACGAACAAGAGAGTCAGATAGTTTGTTTAATGGAACGCCACGTAAGCATACAATGGTTTGTTAACACAAAATAGCCGAAATCAAAGGAACTATCAATTTTGACGCTATACCAACAACTGAATCTATAGAAGAAGAACGGAAAACAAATCTAGAATCACTCAAGTAGGTTTCATACAAAAATATTAACTCAATAGTCGACCCAATGCTAAAATTCTAAACGGAAACATGATACCTAAGAAAGAGAGTAACTTTATCACACCAGCAATGGAACAAACGTTTGTCGAACTACCGCGTGACCCAGTTACTGGAAATCCACTCAAACAACCAATCCGTTCTGATGAAGTCGTACTAAAAGTTGCCATTTTTCACCAAGAAAAGAGTGTCAAAACACAAGAGTTTATCGTACTAGCAAGCCAAAAACTTTCACAATTACGCGATGTATTATATTGTTTGAGTGACCACGTACCAAACGGACGCGACATCAAAAGTGGATACTTTTTCATCGAAAATGAATTCTATATTGACAGGCGCGATAGAAACAATATTGACTATTCATCAGAAGTAATCAAGTTTGTGAACGATCCGAAGAATAACAAAAAAGGAATTTCAGGTGTTCACAATTCGTTAGTGCCAATTCCAAAAGAAGCAAAAATCATGGAGGAGACAAGTTTTAATGATTTACAATTGAGATTGAATTATCGATACTTGTACTGTCACCAAGGAAACTGTATGCATTATCTAGTTTTTACAGAAATGCGCTTGATTCATAATGGAGATAACGACAATGCACTTTGGTACCCTATTAGAACGTTCCAAGGAAAAGTCAATCGCAAAAAGTGTCAAATCTGTGACTTGTACAGTGCATGTTGGGTTACATTCCGAGACAAACTTACACCAGAAGATCCAAGTTTCTTTTGTGATACCTGTTTCAGACAATTGCATTATACTAGTGATGGATATTTGGTTCAAGAAAATCGAGACTTTTCAGTGTTTAGATATCATCATGATTAATTTAATTTTTGCGTTGTAGTAAGCCTGGAATAATACCAACGATTGTACCATCTATTTTTTCTTTCTTTTTCTTCTCGATCCCAACGTTCCCGTAATAGTCGTTCTGTTTCTTTTTTAGAGATTCCATTATCTTTACAGTTGTAGATTACTGATGACGCATCGTTTGGATACTGTTCTTGCAAATACGTATCTAGAGAAGTTTCAATGTATCGTGTATGATCGACGCTACATCCTTCTCGAACAATAATAAACGGACCTTCTTTATGTTCCAACGCTCGTTGCTTATTCTTATCATCTAGTATCCACGCACTCATGTCCTTCTTTTCATATGCTAAAAAGTGTTCAAATTCAAGATCCTCCAATTCTTCAAAAATAAAATCCAAATGATGCGTTTTCGTTTCTACATACTGTGCAAATAATTTATCCATTCGACATCGTATCATTGACATTTCATTTGTTCCTCTTACGCCAACAATGTGGAAGCAATTTGACTTTTTATCTACTGGTGCGAGCACTTTTCCAAACTCTTTGAATTGAGTGATGATTCTCTCTACGTACATGTCTTGTTGTCCATGTATGAGATCTAGTACTTGATTGATTTCTTGTTGTTTTCTAGTGTACATTTCTGTCATTTGTTTCAAGTCGTCATTGGTTAGCGAGTTGATGTAGTAACGAACACGTTCGAAATGATCACGATTATAAGATGGTGGTTCGAAATCGTATGCTAGTGGAGATGATTCTACACCTTGAGCGTATTTTACTATAGTTTCACTCCAAATTCGATTGATCATCTCTAACAAACTAGTTTCCAAGTATGGATGTGCGTAATACGGCGTGTATCCATCTAATGATCTCGATATTGTAATCATACTTGGTTTATGATTGATACTACGTAATAATTGTTCCAATTGATGCATCTTGTTATCTACTACTTGTTTTTGCTCAAACATGTGATCAGGATCTCCAACACTACAAACTCCAAAAAATCCATTTGCATGACATTCTGAAATTGTAGGAAAACGATACCCATTTCTAGGATCAACTAGTACTGCCAACGCGACATGATTTACTTGCTGTAACATGACAAATACAAGTTTTGTTAACACTGTTAGACGATTGTATCCATATTCTGGTCCCTTGCACCAAACATTTAGTAATTCATAATCTTGTTCATTGGAGAATGATTCTCTAGCTGGTCGATTATCGTTCAAAAATACTTGTTTTTGTGTGAACATTTTCCGAATAAATGTATTAAAATCGTTTTCTTGATTTTCTTTGAAGCAAAATTCTTTTGGATCGAGAATGGTTTCTAGTAGTTTTGTGTACGTGGAGAATTCTTGGTAACGTAACAAGTGATGTAGTCCAGGTTCTTTTGCGACAAAATAATCTTGATCGATATCGAGAATGTACTTGGGTAATAAATTATTTTTGAATTCTTCAATGTGCGAAACGTCGAGTCGAATGGTTGATTTTGGATTCATTTCGTTAGTCGAACATTGTAACTGGTCTGGAATTAAATCTTGGAGTGTAGTTGGTAAAAATGTATTCGAGTCGCGTACTTCTAGTTTTTTAAAATTACCCATACACAAGTGTGATTTATCTGAAACAGTTTTTCTTGTTCCTATTGTGACGCTGCTTGCTCCCAAACCAACGTTGTATTGTTGATTTTTCCAATTGGATTTTATCCACGCGACATTGGAAACTGGATACAAGTACGATGCGATGGATATAAAATCACCAACGCTACTGTACTTGACTGAATTTGTTTTATCGAGTTTGTGTGCATGTTGTGGTAAACCAAAGTCGGAATGACTGTCGATATGGAGTATGGACGTTTTTTCGTCTGTAAATTGATCGTGCCAGAACTCTAGTACGTGATTGTGATATTCCACAATTCCTACAGTGATTGCATCTTTTGGTGGTGTTTTTAGAGGTTCGTTGTACAACTTGCGCATGGTCAAACCTCCTTGCAGTGGCATTACTGCATCTTTTTTGAGCACGTATTGCTGATTCAATAAATCTCGTTCGTGAATTGCATATTTACCGGTGATGTAGTCGTGTCTGTCGTTTACCACTTCGTGTGGATGTTTTTTTCGTGTAAGCGTTAGTAGAAATATTACAAGTGAACACGTGACAAATCCTAGTATCGAATATAACGCTGTACGAGGTTTTCGCCTCGTGTTGTGCATTCGTTTCTGTCAACTTTCGAAGCTTACAAATCTTCAAACAATTCAGAAAGTAAATGTATTGTACAAGAGTCTTTATGTCCAGTATTGTGGATATTGATTTCCTCTAATTAAATTATTAACAATCAAAGCAGTAATGAATGTCATTAGACATCCACTCAGAACAGGTGTCAACAGAAACTGAAATCCATACCATGGACCCTACAATATTAGAAATCTTTTACGTATCGACTTACTAATGGTCCAATCATAATGATTGCTGTTACTGCACCTCCTGGTGGATGTGTAGTTCGTGTTAATTGCATTAATAGAATAGAAATACAAACAGTGAGTGTTAGCACCCATGGATGAACCCATGCACCTGTAGGTACTTCCAAATAAAATAATATAATTCGTCCTACGGTACCTGTAAGTCCGCATATAATATATCCACCGAATACATGTCTTGGTTGTGCAAGTGGCGACTTCCACTCTGAATAAAGTAACACTGCAGAAGCGCCCAGAGCTCCCATCATCATTTGTATAACTTGTGTCCCCAGTGTTGCTAAAATGTAAAAATGTCCGACACTCGCGCTTCCAATGCCAATAAATACAGCGATAAATGTTAAAATAAGTTGTTGCCACCGTGGACGTTTGTATGGGTTTGGTATTCGCGGATAAACTCCCAGTGGTTTTTTAATTGTTTCTAGTAGATAGTTTTTCACATTTTTAGGTAGGTTGGTGAAAAAATCTATGCATATTTCTTTGTACGAAATGTCCAACTTTTGTGTTTCTGTATCGTTGCTTTCTGTTACTACCGATAGACTCGCGTTGTCTGCGTTTTCTGGTGCAACGCCAGATTCATTTATCACGACTGAAGCAGGAATTTTTGTTGTTTATTTTACAAGTTATTTGGTACCACCAAATTGCATTTGCTTCATTGCCAATTTTCTGTACTCTCCGTTCATGGATAATAATTCATCATGTGTACCCATTTCTAAGACTTGACCGGCACCCATAACGATGATTTTATCGCTGTTGGCGACTGTACTCAATCGATGAGCGATAACGATAGACGTTCTTCCAACCATGAGTTTCTCGATGGCTTGTTGTACGATATGTTCAGCTTCTGTATCTAGTGCACTTGTTGCTTCGTCTAGTAGTAGAATGGAAGCGTTTTGAAGCATTGCACGAGCAATAGCTATTCTCTGCTTTTGACCACCTGACAACGATACACCACGTTCACCAATGAGTGTTTGGTAACCATCAGGTAGTTTCGTAATAAAGTCATGACAGTTGGCTGTCTTTGCTGCTTCGATGATTTGATCCATAGTCACGTTCTCATCACCTACAGCGTATGCAATGTTTCGCTGTATAGTAGTTGCAAAAAGTACAGGTTCTTGACTCACAATAGCAATGTTCTTGTGCAACCAAATAGGATCAATTTCTTTCAAGTCAACACCATCTAGTAGCACTCTTCCTTCTTTTGGATCGTAGAATCGTTCTAGTAGACCCACAATTGTTGACTTTCCAGAACCACTTTCTCCAACTAGCGCAACTGCTGTTCCTTGATTGATCGTTAACGAGAAATCTTTCAGTACTGTTACACCTGGTCTCGATGGATACTCGAATACAATATTCTCAAAGGTTACGTTTCCAATGACTCGTTCTGGTTTTTCTCCTCCCGATAGTGGAATAACAGATTTTCTTTTGATGACTTGAAGTAATCGTACTGAACTTCCTAGTGCTTTGAACATACTTGGAAGCTGAGTTGCAGCGAAACCTAATCCCATCACAGCAAGTAAAATGTTGATAAAGGTTTGCATGAGTTGTCCAGCTGCTAGTTCACCTTTGCTGATCATGGTTCCTCCAAACCAGAACGCAAGTGCTGAATCTCCCCAAATACCAAGATTTACAAATCCAACGGCGAACGCTAGAACGATACTGTTTGGAATACCAATTCGTGATATCCAAGATAGATCATCAGCTAGACGTTTTCTCTCTCTGGGTTCTCCACCCATACTTCTCACTGTTCTCATGCTTCCAATAACTTCTGTAGCGGTGGCCGTTGCACTATCGCTTCTTGCTGATATTAGCTTTTGTAACCAACTTGCTAGTGGACCAGTTAACAGACCAGCCAAGATGACAACTCCTAGACCAGTACCAAGCATGAGTAACGAGATACGCCATGCTGCAGTGAATGCAAGTACTAAACCAATGATACATGTAGTCACGTGTTGAATGAATAACGAGGCCTTCTGTGATAAACCTTCTTGAACAGCTTGTACATCTTCTGACAATTGATTTAGTAATTTTCCTGTCTTTTTGATATCGAATAATCCCATTTCTTGAGAAATGAGTGCATTAAAGTATTTTGTCTTCAATGTTGTACGCAATCGTTCCGACGTTACACTTGAGAAAAAGTTTGCTCCGAATTGTGAAATAGCTGCTCCTGCACAAATAATTGCCAAATAGGAACAATATACTGAAACGCGATCGGCGATGTTATATCCTGGTGGGAATGGAATTGCTCCACCATCACTGTTTCTCGCAGGAGTGAACGTGTTCACAATATACGAGTACATTAAAATAAACAGGATCGGAATGGCTCCTGCTACGACTGATGAAATAGCCATGAGTATGAATGGGATCCAATCAACTCCTATGAGTGGTATCATTGATAAAACGGTGACTTTAGGTGCGTGAGGATCAGGAAGCTCTTCATCTTTCTTCTCTTTTTGCTTCTTGGCCTTTTTCTTTTTCTTCTTTTTGTCGTCTGGTTCTTCTGTAAGTGGTGTTTCTATAGTTGGATTTGTAATAGTCTCTTCAACATCGCTTGTAAGCTCATCACTTGCTTGTGAATTCGTGTCAGACTCTGAAAGCGCGACAGTGAGTTCGCGATTCTTTTGGTTGTACTTCATTTGCTTCTGCGCCAATTTGTAGTAGACGCCACCTTCTTTTAGAATGAGTTCGTCGTGCTTGCCCATTTCGACAACTTTTCCTTCTTTGAACACGACTATTTGATCACAATCTTGGATAGTAGATAAACGATGGGCGATGACGATACTCGTACGACCATGCATCAACTTGTTCAAAGCGTCTTGTACCAAACTTTCACTCTTGGTATCTAACGCTGATGTCGCCTCATCTAGTAACAAAATTTGTGGGTTTTGTAGTACAGCACGAGCAATTGCAACACGTTGCTTTTGTCCTCCTGATAGTGAAGCTCCACGCTCGCCAACCATGGTGTCGTAGCCTTTGTAGAGTTTCATGATGAATTGATGTGCGTTTGCAGCTTTGGCTGCTTGCTCGATGGCATCATTATCAGTACGAATCAACGCTAGATCAATCTCATCTTGAGTTTTGCCTTCTTGCTTCATCTTTCGAGTAATGCTTGTGTTGATGTTATCGGCTGCGTAGGTGATATTCTTGCGAATCGTTGTCGCGAAGAGTGTAGGTTCTTGAGATACGATACCAACATAGCGATGTAGCCACTGTTGATCAATATCACGCAAGTCTACACCATCTAGTTTGACTGAACCTGATTCTGGGTCATACCATCGCTCTACTAGCGCAATGATCGTACTCTTACCACAACCACTCGATCCGACAAGTGCTGTTGATTTCCCTGCTTCAATGTTCAGCGTCAAGTCACTTAAAACGGTAACCTTTGGTCTTGATGGATACCTGAAAGTAACGTTCTCAAATGAGATGTTTCCGATGACCTTCTCTGGGTGTAGACCTCCGATGATGTTCATTGCGGGAACTCGCTTGATCGTGTTCAAAATGATAATAGCTGAAGCATGAGCTTTGATGATAACAGGTACGAGTTTGATTGCTTCCTCAACACCCATAACAGTCATAAAAATGTAACCATCACCTGATACGAAGTCACCACCACTCATAGTACCTGCTTGGATCTTTTGACCAGCCCACCAGTAACCAAGAGTAAGCGCACCCCATGTCTAATTGTTAGTTTCTATCCATGTTCTACTTACGAAAAAGCTTGATGTACCAATAGTAAGACCTTGGGACAATGCTTGCAAGATACCAGTATGTCTAACAATTTGTAACTCACGCTCGTATCTCTTCTTTTCCTTCTCTTCGCCTGCCATAGATCGTACTGTCTTGATGGAAGATATGACTTCGTTTGCAGTTGCAACAGAAGTTGCCAACTCTCTACTAATACGCTTGGTAAAGTAGTCCAGTAGCTTCGTTCCAATAATGTTCACGAATAGAGTGATTGGTAAACTACACAATCCAAGAAGAACCATTTGATAGACTTGTATCATACCCAAGATGAAACCTCCTACGATTTGTCCAGAGAACATGGAAAAGTTCATGAGTGTTGAACCAAAAGCTTCGACGACACGATTGACGTCATCTGATAGTGCATTGATGAGTTCTCCTGTCTTTTTGATGTCAAAGTATCCAATTTCTTGTGCGGTGACTGCATCAAAGTAGGTTTGTTTCAGTCGTACAGATATTCTTTGCGATGCAAAGTTGAAAAATAAGTTTGCCAAAAAACTCGCGACACCTGCCGCGATGGCAACATAGGTTAGAGTCAGTGATACTTGA
>JAESGV010001063.1_pt1 | contig 11744 bp, 7 predicted proteins | sample 9269781 | NCBI WGS metagenome assembly JAESGV01 (sample SAMN15741586, study PRJNA653496) | algae metagenome | isolation source: Tildeniella torsiva UHER 1998/13D and co-occurring heterotrophs from... | place: Slovakia: Slovak Paradise National Park, Hrabusice, Kosice Region | collected 2000-01-01 | reverse complement strand
ATCTTGGTTGAGGCCAAAGCTGGTGTCGTTTCAAGCGCTGCCAAGACCAGCGTTTCTGTTGCCATCGCTCTAGTTGCAGCTGTTGTTGCCTTAGTTTTGTAACTTTAGATTTGCCATAAATTATCTTTGTGTTTACACCATGTTTGTTGGTACATTAGAACGTCATTTCATTTCTTGGAACGATTGTTGCGATTTTGTCCACTTCTGATTTCTTCTTACAGGTACCAGCGTGTTTCTTCCAATGATTCTTTTGACATTCTGCTCCACAATAGAAAATACTCTTGCATGAGGAACATTGTTGCAATGTTGTAGTTTTGCCACAACATCCACATCTCTTCTCTGGGAATTTGTTCTTACCAATGTATGTGACCAAATCGGCAAGTTGGAACTCGACACTATTAGCGCTGATTTCACAACATGGGGCACCACTTAGCATCAACGTTAACGTTTGGTTCGCGATCGTTTTGAAAGCATCTTTTGGCTTGGAATTTCTTGATCCATCAATTTTCAAAATGGTAGGTGCAGGATCCAAATAGAAAACTAATTCAGATCCATTCTTTCTCAAGTCGATACCAGTGATTACTCGTACGTTATCAGCAGGATGATGTGCCAGCGAACTTTCCAATCCTCTCAATACCGTTTGATTCTTTGGTTTTGGAGTCTTTTTCAATCTTCGACCTTCTTTTGTTTCTCTTTCTTTTGCGACGATCAACATTTTCTCATAACTGTACTCAATGTTCTCCAATCGAACCAAATCTGTCAAGACCCAAGGCTTGTCGCAGTCAAAGGTGAACTTGAACTTTGCTTCCCATTCTCCATCCAAGTCGTATTTGTCTTTGCACAAGTTCACGTGATGTGGAACAAGTTTCATTGTCGCTTTGAACCACTTTCCATTGACTTTTTTGCTGATGATTCCATGCATGTTGAGGAACTTTTTCTTGTCTTCGAAAATGAGTCTAGTGAGCACTGATAGCCCAACTTTGAGTTCTTTTCCTCTTCGGAACGTTTCGTTGCAGTCGTCGTATGGCATACCTCCGAAATGAAAATCCAAATCGTACAAGTCTCTATCTTCTAGGCACGCTTCCGCTATTGGTGCTGGTAAATTCTTTTTCAATGGAGCTTGTTTTGGAATTTTTTCTGGAACTAATCCTCCATGGCTCTCCAATAGCTCGATGATAGTCTTTTGTTCACTCATTGATTCTTTCGTGGCTAGAGCTTTGACGAGTGAGAGTGGCGTATGTCCATCCATTCGTACTGCGTTAACATCTACACCTTCTTTGAGCAACGTGACAACATTTTCTACTGTAGGAACTGACACTGCCCAATGCAAAGGCGTCTCTTTCATATCCGTTTTGCATTCCAAGTGAATTTGTCGAAGCATGGATCTACACGTCTTGAGCATCGTTTTTAAAACTTCTGGGTTTAAATTTCTCGCTGCTTCGTGCCATGCTGTTCTAATAGCGTTATACATATCGTTAGTGTTTAGCATACTTGTTGCTGCTGAACGTATGAATTTCTGGATCTGCACCTTGTTTAATCAATTCTTTGATAATATCCACGCTGCTGTTTCTTACTGCTTCATGCAATGGACTTTCATTTTTCAACGCATCCACTTCATTCACTGCTTGTTTTGGTAGTATACGAAGAACTTGTCGCAGGATATGAATATCATTTAATCGTACTGCTTTTGAGAGATTGAGACCATCTAGAAGCTTGACCATGTTTTGCTTGCGTTTGAATTTGATTGAAGACATAAAAAGAACGTCCACTAATAAATATCAACAGAATACAATACCATGGTACGCTAGATTATTGATATCCTACAGTTTAACATATCAGCTGATTTTTTATCAATGAGTGAATAGCTGTTTACGTTTTTGTAACTCAAGTCAATAGCTATTATCAGCCTCTGCGGATTCTACGCACGAAAAGTAACAGGCGGCCCAGTACCGCAACTTTTCGTTAAGAGGCGTGCAGGGAACAGAAAAAGTGAGTATAGAGAGCACTAGATAGCGTAATCATAGCTTAGAAATAAGCTATCAATCTGCTAATAAACACAACTTTTTGACATCTTCAGCTTTTCTATCTACCAAATCTTATCTAAAGGCTTCTTTCATAACGCCATTTTCTGCTCCCGGCCGGGAGTGGAAAAGAGAGCAGAAAATCTCATATCATTTAGACTTAAGAGAGCAAATTTTGAAGATGAACCTTGAATTTTTGTTTCTTGCTACCTCATAGTTCTGAGAACCTTGAGTTAGAAGAACAGAGTAAACAAAGCAAGTTATCACAATCTATAAACATTTTCAAATAATATGGTTTAATCTTGCCTCATATTTGAAATTCCAACTTAAATGTATCTTAAATTAGAGGCATCGCTGCATGAGACACAATTCCAGAGCACTACTTGTAAAATCTGCTGGAACGATGAGAGAGTACAAAAGAAGACCTTAGAATCTGTTTACAAGCTATCTATTCCTTGTTTCTATTTTATTTTGGTGATAGATAACTGCAACAGATTGCTTTACGACACGTAAAGATCAATAGATCTGTAGACAGCCAAACAAACAGGGAGCAAGAACACGTTTTAATTCCCATTATTATGCATCGGCCGATAAAGCTACGTTCATCTCTCGCGGCCATACGAAAAACAGCAATGCCCTCGGGAGCACGCTTCGCTTATTGATGTTTTGACCTATTCGGTCAAAACATCTGCTCCCTTGGGCATTGCTGTTTCCACGTGGCCTCTCGAGTGAAATAGACCATTCAACTTCTAAGAACATGAACTCCATATTTTTGGCTGACAGTAACAATGTCCAACAATTCTATATCATTGGAACCGAAACGGATGTGTTAATTGACTAAAAGTTCGAGTACATCATGGGTTTAACATTAGTAATGCTTTTTGCGGCACCAGCCACGGGATGGAGATCATAGTGTGACAAAATTTATCTAAAAAGAAACTTTAGAACAATTGAAATCGAACAAATCGCTCACGTATCACATTGTGGAGCAAGCGACCTAGTATTATATTGTATCGTAAGCAGCAGTTGTTTGCTGAGAAGTTTTGCGACTGTAGAATAAGTATAAATGCGACAGGGCAACACAAATTGAACTTTATCGCATCGCTTGGACCATATGTACAGTCGCTCCCTCCATTGGTACTTCGTAGTCCGCAAGAGTGAATTCAACTTCGTTGTCATTTAGCATTCTAAAATTCTGCAGCTGTTGTCTATTTAAATTAATCGCATGCACGATGCTGGTATTCCATTTTTTTCTTCTACTAGTTTTTTAACTTGCATGACTGTGATGCCAGGTGTTACATGTACTGAGATTTCTTGTCCGGTGAGGGTTCTAATCGTGATAAACGATGTCATGTAGTTTTTGTGAGTTGTTTTCGGTGGACGTTTTTGTCTTTTAATTCTAGTTTGTCGACATTGACTACGTAATCTTTGTTCGTTGTGAGTGGTTGGCTTGGTAATTGTCTTGAGCAAACAAAGCAGAAGAACCTGGCTGTAACGGTCATTTTGCTGACAGCAACTTGTCCCCCACAAAAGTGCGTTCATGTCATCACTGTTGCAGCTCTCACATGATGAACTGTTCATGGTTATGACGTTTTGCGAGCGCGTAAACGATATACTTTCATTGGCCAGCACCTGCACAGCATTGCACGACTTAATAACAACAGTGGTACATGAACGAAAACCACTCACATTAACTGAACCATGGACACTCACAAAAGCAGCGTCGCAGTTTTGGGGAATTGATCTATCGTTATTCAGCGCAGCAGAGAAATTATTTCCACATTTAAAACAACCTGGAGCACTAGAACAAATTTCTGCAAGCATAATCGTCGATGATGGAGTATTCGACAAGAAAACTGTAACAATCGAAGACCTCTTAGCTTTATTTTCCATCAGTAGAGGAGAGACAATTGCTTTACCATCAGTCGAATGTAATATGCGCGAGGAGACAGAATACCAAGAGGATGTGACTGAATTCACCATTGTATCTGGACATGAAGTGCAGCAGTTGAATCTAAAAATCCGAGCCAAGTATCATCAACTCATCGCGCTGCTATGCAAAACACCATACATCGAATCACTAACAGTAGACTTGAAAGAACGATTCGACGTATCGTTGCCCTCATCATTCCCTCAATTGGACAGTACTATCACGTTTGATAACCTAATAACCAACTACCAAGTACAAACACTTCCCATGTTTGATCATTTGCGCAAGATACACGTCACATCCAAACAAAGATCATGGACTTATGATCGTCTTGCTAATTTAATCATGACATCGCCTGTTCTTGAAGAACTAACTTACAAGTACGACAGAGAACCAATCAACGACAATCTATTGTTCACACTCGCCGACTATTCTGTCAATTTACAGAAACTCACCATTCAGCATAAAAACATTGGTGACACTTTTGGAAGAGGAAACGATATCACTGATGAAGGCATAACTACACTACTTGAATCGTGTCCTATTCGAGAATTGACAATTTTCAACACTAGAGATGTTAGAGGAGAGTTTTTCAAGACTATTGGTTCAGTTGGAAAAGATTTGGAGAGCTTGATGATTCATAGAAATCGTATCGATCATCAACAAACAGAAAATATGCAAATAGGAGGAGGTGTAATGGAAAATTTGAGAGTTTTCGCGTTACATGGAGGTTTTTCTATTCGCGAAAATGATATTTTCATCAACTCGTTGATTACACATGCGCCAAATTTGAGAGTTTTATATGTGTCGCAAGTAGACATAACGAGCGTTCAAGTTGTGAAACTGATAGATAATTATGATTTGGTAGAACTTCACATTCGTTCGCACGAATTAGGAAGAGAAAACCTCGTGCAAGCAATTCAAAAGAAAAAGAATTTGCGCAAGTTACACATAGTTGGAGATTATGCACTTTTCACATCGAGTTTGCTAAAGGATTTGGAAATGCCACAAGTAAGATATTGGTATGGCGCAATCGATACGTCTGCTTTACCAGAATTTGAAAAAGCATTTCCTAATCTTACTGACATTAACGCAAGATATTGTGGAAACTCTACATTTTGTACTTTTATTGCTGATCCTACGCATTGGCCAGAACTCTCACACTACACACCTTGCAGTAATGGTTCGGGTGAGCTACTTGAGACGGTCAAGAAGAGAAATTTAATTGAAGAGGATAGAAATAAAGAGGGAGTATTCTCTTCTTAGTTGAAAGCTTTGGTTCAGTGCTCGTGTTGTAAGAGTTCGCACACTTCGCGTGCGAAAACAAAACCATTGTTCATGGACACTTCACTTAAAATTGTTGTTGTGGGCGATGGTGCTGTAGGAAAATCATGCTTACTTATCGCATATACTACCAATTCATTCCCAGAAGACTACGTACCAACTGTGTTCGATAATTATACAACAATGACAAACATTCGTGGAAATTTATATAGCATAGGCTTTTGGGATACAGTAAGCACACCTAAAATTATTTTTTAACACGTTGAGGCAGGACAAGAAGATTACGACAGGTTAAGACCGTTATCGTACCCTGGTACAGATGTTTTCTTCGTATGCTTTTCAGTATCAAACCCATCCTCTCTAGAGAACGCAAGAACCAAGTGGATGACTGAAATCGCACACCATTGTCCCAATACACCAGTTGTTCTCGTCGCAACAAAAACTGACCTACGTCACGACACTGCAACAATCAACAGACTCGCAGAAAGAGGACAATCTATTCTCACTACTGAACAAATCGAAGCTGCTGCTCGGGAACTTGGAGTTCCATTTGTCGAAACAAGTGCAAGACACATGACCGGCCTCACAAAGTGGATAGAAATGGGAATTGATGCTGCTGTTTCACCAACTAGTATCTTCAGCAAATCGAAAAAGAGTTCCAAATTCCGACTATTTGGAAGTTCGAAATCATCAGAACCAAAGAAAGAGTTACGTGCTCCAGAACTTCCACCACCAAAAAATCACGCTCCAAACATTCAAATCGACACGTCAACGTATGCAGATGGACTTGCATCGTTGGTGATGAATGAACAATTTTCCGATATGGATCTAGTTCATGAAGAAATAATTATTCCAGGCCATCGTATCGTTCTTGCTGCTAGCTCACCGTTATTTGAAAAAATTCTAGTTGACGACCAACACGATCAAAGCGTGAACTATGGAGAATTCGTACAATTTACAAAGATTGAAAGAGATGGACGAGTAAGAGTTACTATAAACCACGAGATGATCGACAAAGAATGTTTCGATCGAGTAATCGACTTTTTATACACTGGTTGTCCAAACATTGAACCCAATGCCAAATTAGAAAAATTGGAAGAAGCTGCAGTGCTGTTCAACTTGACAGAACTATCTTCATACATTGAGAATATCAAGCAAAAAGACCCAGAATTGAATCCTAGTATAAGCACATACTTGAATGATGAGTTGGCGAAAAAGATTATGGAAAAGTTTTTCAACAAAGAATTGTTTAGTGATGTTACATTTTCCATTGAAGAAAAGACCTTTTTCGGACACAAGGCAATGTTATGCTGTAACTCTCCAGTAATGGCAACGATGATGAATTCTAAATTTATCGAATCGTCGAGTAACGTCGTAGAGATTGCTGATTATGATTACGCTAGTTATGTAGCGTTCTTGGAGTACTTGTACACAGCACATGTGCCACTTACTGATGAGACAGCAGTTCCCATTCTCACCATTTGCAATCAGTACAGTTTACCAAGACCAATTACACTTTGTGAGTTGTATATTTCCAAGATTATTGAGAAAGCGACAACGGAAGGTATCGAAAAAGCCGAAATTGATATTATAAGTTTGTTACTTGTTTCACAAGACCACAATGCGTTGAAATTGGCAGAATTCTGCAAGCATTTCATCTGTACAAATTTCCAACCAATGAAGAAGCGTCCAGAATTTGAGTCGCTTGGCGAAGAGAACCTAAAGTATGTTACTGAAAATCAATGGCCTCCATTGTCGTACTGGAATGAATTAGCCGAGTACGAGAAAGCAATTGGAATCTCAGGTGTTGGAACAGAGACTGTCAACAACAACAAAAAGTGTTGTATTATGTAATTAAAGAAACATATTGTACTGCAGTGATCTTGTGTACGAGTTACAAATCTTAAAATGGAAGAGGATGAGATAGAGCCTCTCTTACACGTTAACATAGCGTATCACGATTCAGGTTTTCTTTCGCAAGAGCTTTTGCTACATGTTATATCGTTTATACCAGCGAAAGATTTACATGGGGTATCCTTGTTGAGTAGAGATTTTTACGATGTATGAGGTGTAAAGTACGCTAGAGCTATTATATCGTTTGTGGTGCCGCTCACGATGCCACTTCTTAGCATATTGTTAGCTCAGCAAGCAAGTTCTATATCGTGGTTTGTTATACTAGCTCCAGTGTTACCATTTATCATAGCTACTTATTTTCGAGAGTACAAAATAACAACTACCTTCGGACTTCTAGCGTGCTTGCTACTAGTTGCTAGCTACAACGATGGGTATGTTTCTAGCCTATTCGTTGCATTTTTACCTCTGTACGCAATACAAGTTAAACATTTTATTGAGCAGCACACAAGTGAACTATACGTAGGCACTCTAGCAAAACTAGATGGAATCCTAATTCTGATTTCACAGCTAGTATTTGGAATTTTACATCCGTTGCCAATCTCTTGGTTATCGTGGTATCTGAGCTTTCCAGGAATATACAAATACTTATTAGAAAGAATGAGAAAATACGAATCAAACTGGTTTTAATGTAGCTATAATTTTGAAGTTTAAACTTTCTTTGACTGTACGTAAGTGCTTGTGTATGTTAATTGTATGTAGTTCGAGCACTGTTCGCGTTCCAGCATTTTTTGAAAAAGCTGCTAGAACTTTCCAGCCAGGTTTGCTGTTTTCAGAAAGTGTCAAGAAACCATGTCACACCACGAAATCTACCGGGCTGTTCGTAGTGGCAAGCTGGCGAACAGTAAAAAACTCTTAGATTCTGTAGACCATGACACTCTGAACAACGTACACCTCGATTTCCAAACTTTCAATGGCTACAATGCTCTAAATATTGCCTCCGCGATGGGCAATTTAGAAATAGTAAAGTATCTAGTTGAGGAACGCAAAGTGTCAACTATTTGTACCCCACTCTCAGTTCGCGTTGCGACCCAGTTTGGAAATGTAAACATTTTAGAATACTTTTCTGCTACAACAAACCTTTGCGAAAAACAACCAACAAGTTTCGAGGACCCTTTTGATGGAGAACGTAGTTTATTAGAAGATGCTATTCATTTCGGTAGAATCAACGTCGTGTACTATCTTACTGCACAAATGATAAAAAAGAATGAAAAAATTATTTTCAGACAAGATGCCGTCAAAGATAGAAGAAAAAATCCAGGAACAACTGCGTTCATCAGAGTTATTCAAGAGCGTGGAGGGCAAATACCAATTGATGGTTTCGAATACACACCAGAAGAACAACGAAAGTTTATGTACTATTTACAATTGAGAATGTACCAACACGTATCCACTTTGTGCGGAAAGAATCCCTCCTTGCTGGGTATCACTAACATTGACGACCCAGTAGATACCATCGTGCACCATTGCGCGTTTGACTCGCCAAACAGTATCGAATACGTTCTTCGTCGCGGTGCCGATTGCCGCAAGTATGACTCACGTGGTATTAGGTACGAAAAACTTTTATTCATTAATCATGTATAGACCAATTCACATGGCAGCAATGTACGGTTTTGTAGACACTGTAAGAGCATTTTTAGACGCAGGAGAAGATCCAAACATTCGAGCATTGAATGATGATTACTATACTCCACTATTGATTGCTGCCACAGTGAATCATAACATTTTGATGGCGTTACTTGACGCAGGTGCCGATCCAAACTTGCGTGGAAAAGATGACCTCACTGCACTACATTTAGCCGCACGTGTAGGCCACAGAGGATGTATCGAATCACTAATACTCGCTGGTGCCGATAAGAACGCAAAAGCAAAAGGTTATACACCACTACACGATGGTATTCGTGCAAACCACTTGGAATCAGTTATCTTTTTGCTTAGATACGGTGCTGATACTGGAATACTCACTCCAGAAGGACAATCATACGTAGAGTTTGCACTATCGTGCGGTGCTCATCATAATATTGTCAAACTACTCGCTGGAGAGATTCCAGTGCAACCTGAGCTTACGCCAACTCAAGTAGAAGACTTTTTGTCACTAGTAGCTCAAGGAGAGCTCGAAGAATGCGACAAGTTGATGAAGCAAAACATTGAGTACGTCGTTTCAAGAAGCAAGTCAGATTATACCGCCATCTTTACAGCAGCGCTTCAAGATGTGAAATCTATTGAACTGTTCGTTGAACATGGTGCATCACCAATTGCATTAGGTGTACTACGTCCAATTCACATCGCAGCCATTAGTAACTTTGAAGCGTTTTCGTACTTGTACAGTTTGGGTGGTACAGCGTTCGAACAACCCATTGGTTATGCCGAAGAAGAGTTGGTCATCCCTACCATGATGTTCGCTGGTATTATGGGTATCACCACTGGTGTAACCATTGCACACGAGTGTGGTTTGAAGCCAGAAAAATTGGCTTACTCTAGACAATCGATTTTACATGTTGCTGCAGCAGAAGGTAAAATCAATACTCTAAAATTAGCACTAGAGTTGTTTGTACCGGATGTACTCGACGTAGATGAACTTGGGTACCGTGGATATAACCCTCTTCATTCGGCTTCAGAGTTGGGTAAACTTACATGTGTTATCGAGTTGTTACGCGCTGGTGCGAGAACAGATATCAAGAACAAACAGGGTCACACTGCATTAGATTTAGCAAGATTATCTGGACATACTACTGTTGCAGAAATTATTGAGAAACACATTAGAGGAGAACACACAGAACCTCTTACTGAAGAACAAATCGAAGAGTTTGCCTCGTTACTCAGTGTGAACGAAGTTCCAGTAATCTATGAACGATTGCAGGAAAATCCACAGTACTATTGGGCAGAATCACAATTCGTGAAACCAGTACTTTATACCATGTGCGAAATTGGTCAAAATGATGTAGTTGATCATGTATTGACAGTCATTGGCCCAAATATCACCTCTGTTACAGACTTTAACGTTCCTGTCATTATGGCAGCGTCAAAAAGTTTCAACGAAATAGTTGACCGACTTGTCTCCTGTGATTTTGACGTGAACGCAAGAGAACCTAATAACGAGTACACTGCTCTGCATTATGCATGTCGTCAAGGTAATCATCTTCTTGCAAGGTTGTTATTCTTGTCCAAGGAGACCAATCCAAACTTGGCAGCTGGTAATGGTAAGAAACCAATCCATTTGGCTACAGAACTTGGCGATCTAAATTTGGTTGAGATTTTAACACAAGGTGGAGTCGATATCAACTCAAGAATTGATAATGACTACAAAGTTGATGCCAAAATGCGTGGTTATACACCATTACACATTGCCATTTCCAATAATGATTTGGCATCTGTCACGTACTTGATAGAAGCAGGTGCCGACGTAACAATGAAAACTTATGGCCCACTAAAGTACAGAAAAGAGTACCAACCACAACCAGCCATGTCGTGTCTAGAATTGGCTCAAAAGAAAGCGTCAAAAACCATTCAAAATATCATTAGAGATGTAGAGCGACTAGTGACATCCGGATTGAACCAAAGAGAAGCCGAAGAGATTCGTTTCGACAAGATGATGAAAAACGTACTAGAAGATGCACAAATCAAAGAAGTTACTTGGCGTGATAAACTCAAATACATTTTCCCCAAAGTATTACCAAGAGAACAACGTGATTCATTCTTGGAACGTTTGTACGACTTCCAATACACTGATAATGTCACACAACTAAATGCCACAGCATGGATCAACGAGTTGAAACAATATCCACAGTTGGTCATTATTCGAGAAGTGTTAACTACAAATTCTCTTGCGCATGTTGCAGCAAGTGCAAATGTCATGTTTGGAGAAGCGTTAATTGAGAACGGAGCAAGTTTCACTCTTCGTAACAAAAAGATGGAAAGACCAATTCACTGTGCCGCTGCACAAGGAAACGTAGAGTACATCAAGTACTTGGTATCAAAAGGAGAAGATATCAATGTTATCATAGAAGATGATGTTGAGTACACACCACTCATGGTTGCCATTGCTTCGGGAATGGACAAGTGTGTAGTTGCTCTTGTTGAACTTGGTGCAAATATTTTCGCTGTAAATGCAGCAGGAAATTCTGCAATTCACATTGCTGCAGAAAAGAATCAACCAGAAATTATTCAACTATTAATCCACAGTGGTGAATCGGTAAATCGTCGCGTAAGAGCAAGACACATCACACCACTGCACTCTGCTGTCGCATCACGCGCAATTAGTAGTGTCATCACATTGCTGTATCATGGTGCTGATATCAACGCTAAAACGTCAAGTGCCAGTGGAAGTCAAACACCACTAGAGTACGCTCAAGAGTTGAGCATGTTTAAAAGCATGGACATAATCATAAAACTATTAGAAAAAGCACAGAATGGAGAGCAACCTCTGAAACCAATTTCCCTCGCAGAAGTTGAAAAGTGTATAAGAATGGTCTATCAAGGACAAGTAGAAGAACTGTTACAGTTCATTAACGAACATAATGAAGTTGCCTACTCAACGCTCGAGTGGCCTTTCATTCACCACGTGGTACAAGCAAAATGTGCACCAGTATTACGTCGTG
>JAESGV010001062.1_pt1 | contig 11754 bp, 13 predicted proteins | sample 9269781 | NCBI WGS metagenome assembly JAESGV01 (sample SAMN15741586, study PRJNA653496) | algae metagenome | isolation source: Tildeniella torsiva UHER 1998/13D and co-occurring heterotrophs from... | place: Slovakia: Slovak Paradise National Park, Hrabusice, Kosice Region | collected 2000-01-01 | reverse complement strand
ATTGGAGTTAGTGCAAACTCGAGAAAAGAAAGTGTAACTCATGCTTTGGACGCTGGTATGCAAGACTATATAACTAAACCGTACATGAAGAATGATATTGTTTCGACCATTGAAAAATGGTTGCCTGCTAGCGTAAATTAAATAATAACTTATTTGATCATCATAACGTGCAACGCTCAGCTTCCACGTTAGTCCTCACTTGTTTTGTTTAAATAATCTATTTTCCACTCACTTCAAATGCAAGAACGTGCAGCATACCTGAAAGCGAGAAAAGCTCGCGTTTTAGAATCTTTAAAGGCCTCAGCTCTTGGCAATAATTCTCCTATTCGTAAAAATGGACCGTACTAGGGGCATAAAATTGATGACCCGAAAAATTCATAGATCGTCAAATAAAAATCAAGCAACCAATGACAAAAACCAAGGCACTAATACCAAAAGGCTATCGTTCATCATTAGATACTCGCCGTACTCACGCTGCGGGCAAGATCGTACGTGACTTCTTCGAGCTAGCTCTCGCAAAGAACTTGAACCTAGAATTTGTTTCTGGACCTACTGTGGTTGATGCTGATACTGGTGTGAACGACAATTTAAACGGTGTCGAAAAGCCTGTTTCATTCACATCAAAGGACTGCAATGGCACCAGAGTTGAAGTCGTACACTCGCTAGCAAAATGGAAGAGACTTGCTCTACACAACATGAGCTTCAAGGTTGGAGAAGGACTTTACACCCACATGAATGCCATTCGCAAAGACGAGGATCTTGACAACATCCACTCCATTATGGTACACCAATGGGACTGGGAAAGAGTCATTTCTCGTGAACAACGCAACGAAGAATTCCTCAAGCAGATAGTTAAACTGATCTATGACGCGTTGAAAAAGACAGACGCTATGGTAGCTGAAAGATTACCAGAAATTGGCAGTGCAGGATTGCCAGCAAAAATCACCTTCGTTACCACACAAGAGTTGGAGGACAAATATCCTCACCATAGCTCAGCCGAGAGAGAAGCACTCGCAGCTAAAGAGCATGGAGCTATCTTCTTGCAAGGCATTGGAGGAGACCTCAATAGTGGAAAGTATCACGATGGAAGAGCTCCCGATTACGATGATTGGTCATTGAACGGTGACATCATCGTGTGGAATAATGTACTTCAAAGTTCATTGGAACTCTCTTCAATGGGCATTCGCGTTGATGCCCCAGCATTGGAAAGTCAACTTGCGAAGAGACAATGTTTGGATCGCAAAGATTTGCACTTCCACAAGTTGGTTCTCGATGACACTCTACCACTATCTATCGGTGGAGGAATCGGAAGAGATCGCGTAGCCATGTTCTTCTTGAAGAAAGCCCACATTGGTGAGGTCGTACCTTCCATGTGGGATAGTGTCACTAGAGATGAATGCCATAGAGCAGGAATTGAATTAATGTAGACTGCATAAATTGTTTATAACTTTGATGTAAGAACTGGTTTTTGATACTTGCGCAAATTTTGAAGTTTGATTCCTAATGGAAGACTTCCCTTCATTTTCAACTTTTGAGCAAAGAACGCGTTTTGAGGGTTCAACTTTCCTGACATGATATCAGCACAAATGTCATCATTCATTGCTAATGTGCAATCTGGAGCTGTCGATTTGGCTCCCAAGAAAACTCCTGCTGATTCTTTGGTCTATCGTGTTAGATTGAACAAAATCATACCTTTAGGTCCAACGTCCATATTTGATTCTTTGAATTTTCTGGATTAGAAATATCGAATTGGTATACTGCTTTGAATTCATCAACAATTTGAGCAGCAACTTTGGCATCTTTCAAAGCAGCTTGAATCTCTTCAAAGATTTTTGACGATTTGAAACCTTGAACAACAATGCTCTTTGCTGGTAGTTGTTTCTCTACAAATGTTAGCGAAATGTAAAAATCATACTTTTGAGTTGCATACCAATAACTTGTTTTAGAATGGGTTTGTACGCATCTTCTGCTGTTTGTGGTGCGTATCCATTCTCGAAATTCTCAAAGATTTTATCCTTGTTTTCTGCGATAAACTCTGGTGTGTTTTCCTCTGGTGAAACGAAAATGCCATTTGCGCGTTGATATCGTACACGAGTAATGTATCCTCCACCTACCTCGAATGTTTGTCCAGTAACTGAAGTATCTTCGTGGCACAAGTACAGAACTAATGGTGGAATTTGATCTATTTTGTTAGTCTAAAATAATCACATACCGGTGTTGATAATTTGACTGTATTGTGATGGGAACGCGTTACTTGTTTCTAAAATTCTGGTGGCTGCAATTGGAGCGACGACGTTGCTCAGAATGTTGAACTTTTCTCCTTCTACTGCGAGTGATCGTGATAGTCCACACAGTGCCTCTTTCATGGTTCCATAATTTGCTTGTCCAAAGTTTCCTATATAATTAGAGCTAGTTTGAGAACGAACCATAAAGACCTGCTACGGAGCCAGTAAAGATGATTCTTCCAAACATTTGTTCTCTCATAATGTTCCACGCTGCTCGTGTGACTTTGTATGCGCCAAGTAAATGTACTCTGTAGATAATATCCCACTCTTCTTGTGTCATTTTTGAGAAACTCTTGTCTCGCAAAATTCCACTGTTTGTGTTAAATATTGTGCATTAATATTCAAGTACGCGTTGTTGATGACAATGTCCACTTTTCGGAATTTATCTACTGCTGTTTGTATGATTTTATCGCCGTCTGTATCTACACCGTGATAATCAGCTACTGCAACGTCTCCATATTTATCATTTAATTCTTTGACAACGACATCTGCTACGCGTTCACCTTTTGCTTCACCGAAAACACCGGATCCAAGATCATTGACGACTATTTTAGCACCACGTGCTGCAAACGCATGTGCGTATGCTCTGCCAATTCCTCTGCCAGCACCAGTGATAACCACAACTTTGTCTTTGAAATCCAAGCTCATGTCAACAGTTGTTTGCTTTTCTTGTAATGTAATACGATTCAAGAAGAATGATTGTACCAAGTATTGTTTTATTTACATGAACAGTACCAACAAAATTATTGCCACCAAAAACATCGCAGGTAGCTCTGTTGATGCTGCGCTTATCGAAAGTTTTGTAGTACTTGGTGCTGACGTTATTGTGGTGGGACTTGAGCTACTTGTTGGTATAGTGGTAGCAGGAAGTACTTCTGCCACTACAATCGTACTCTGAACTGAGTTAACATCCACATTGATCGGAACATTCGGCGTTTCTGCTGTAATAGTAACTTTTAGAATAGATCCTCGTATTGCTCTAATCGTAATGCTTTTTTGGCTGTTTTCGGCTATGATTTGGGCGTACAGTGCACCGATATCTACACTGATCACTCCCGAAGCAGACACCTCTGCACGAACACTACCAGCAACATCACCAAACTCATCAGTAAGTGTTATTAGCATAGTCACAGTTTTCTCTACATACGTCACAGTAAATGTGATCTTTGCATTTTGCACAACAATATCTTTTGATAGTACAGTGGCATTAGCAAATGTTAGAGGTAATGAGGATGTAGCGTCTGCACTACTGTAAACTACTGCCGATTTACTATCAACAGCAGGTGGAATCTTTGCAGGGTCGCCTGTAACAACCAACGTTACGTTAGCTGCAATGGTTATAGTGACAGGTGCTGATGTAACAACTGGAGCTTGAGTAGATGTAGTTGTAGCAGGTGGTACTGTAGTGGGAGTGACAGTTGTGGGTATCATTGTACTAGTTGTTGGTGCACTAGTAGTAGTTGGTGTTAAGGTTGTAGGTAGTGCAGTAGTTGGATCTACAGTAGTAGGAGCAGCAGTAGTTGTAGTAGGAATTTCTGTTGTAGTAGTTGGTGCAGGAGTAGGCGTTGCAGTGGTGGTTTGCACACTACAATCCTCGGTTATGTTTGGTGACCCTAGTCCACCATTCAACTCAACCATACAACAATACACGCTCTTCGTTTCATACCTGCACTTTGTATCTCCACAAGAGTATCCATCATATGGGTAGTATGGCAGTGGATAGAACGATGTTGACGGATAAGCGTTGCACTTTGTTCGCATACACTCAAACAGCGCTATATGTTGCGTTTTACATCCAATCAAGGGGTGATCTTGTCGTAGTTTACATACACCAGCTGCACCTACTCCACCGGTGCAGTCACAGTACTGATACTCTGCATCGCACGGAACATATTCAATACTGCATGATACTTGTTCTATTGCGACACATAATCCACCATCACATATTGAAGTTAATGGATCACAAAAGTTATACGTGTCACAACTGCTATTAATAGATCCATAATTATATTGACACTTGCCATTATAGCAGGTGCTTAGTGCTGATTGAATATCTGTAATGTTTGGACCACAGATGGGATTATAGGCTGGTGCAAAGGCACCAGTATTACCGTAGTCACAATCATCTCCTATTTGTGCTGGTCTCTTACAAATATTTTGAACACCTGCTTCTACGATCACGCATGTGAGTGGTGGTTCACACATGTCGTATGCCGTACAGTTTTCAAATTCTTTCTTTGTAGGCACACATAGATTTTGCAAATTACAATACAGTCCTGATTGACATGCTGCTGGGCCTCTCGGTGTGTCACTTGTGCATGTTGTATTAGGTTCAACGCAAAATCCGTTATCACACTGTTTGTTCAAACACTCATCATTGTCAACGCATGGATCTCCGTGTCTCTTTTGCCTTGTAGAAAACTTGTTTATGCTTTCACTGCATGACACATCTGGTGTATTGAGTAAATGAAATGGTGACTTGAAAGGCTTCTCATTGCAGCTGTCACCATATGCAGGATACGTCTGACAAGTGAAATCGTAACCTTGTTCAGGTGGTGCATCGTATGAGAATAAATCGCAATCAGTAGTGAAATTGTAGTTGAATCCATAAGCATTTGGTGACTCATAGTCGTACGGTGATGCAATAGAACCTGCTCTAGCTATAATGCGAGCAGCGCATACAGGTTTGTACGAGAAAGGACATGCTGGGTTCGTGTCAGGTATGCCAGAAAGATAGTTTTGTATATCTCCTCCTATTGGTGGCAGTTGTCCGCATTCTCTTATGATGTCGGCTGTAGTAGAAGCACATATGAACGTGCCACTTGATTGATAGTACGGCGAGCATGCCAGAAAATACATACAAGCAAACACTTTCAAAGCATCTTGGCATGCGACGGTAGCGTTCGCGTACGACGCATTAGCAGCATTAAAAATTGTTTGTACAGCTAATAACGAAGACTCCTCTGGCATTATCGTAGTGCTGTACCAAACTATCGGATTCGTATGATTAAAACACAGTGAACCGTCCAGATAGTTCGTACCCGAGTAGCATTGAGCACAGATTAAATGGATAACTGTGAGCAACACAAGCACCGACTTGTGTGGTGTCATGTTTGCTGTTGTGAAAGGTTTACCGATAACGAACAGCGACTAATTTGGCAAGTGCAAGTGTCACTACTCCGGTCAGTTGATGGTATTGATGCCTCACTGGCTTTCCATCATTAACAAGTCTTTTGAAATGCACTACGTAGTTAAAATGAAATGCTTTGCGTACAATATCAAAAAATAATTTGCCAGGCATATGAACCATCTTTATATTCATTTACAACTTAGATGGAGTGTTCTTTTGGTATTTGCGCAAGTTTTGGAGCTTAATTCCCAGTGGCAGACTTCCCTTCATCTTTAGTTTTTGCGCAAAGAAAGCGTTTTGTGGGTTCATTTTACCGGTCATAATGTCTCTGCAAATGTCATCGTTCATTGTCAACGTACAGTCTGGTGTTTCCGATTTTTCACCCAAGAATACACCAGCCGAGTCTTTGTTCTATCGATTAGGTCATGCGCAAACTACGTACCTTCAAGTCCAATGTCCACACTTGATTCTTTGAGTTACCAGGGTTGGCAATGTTAAACTGGTACACGGCTTTGAACTCATCGACAATTTGTGCTGCGATCTTGTCATCTTTAAGTACATTTTGGATATCTTCAAATATTGGCGAAGAGTCGAACCCTTCAACGCTAACAGATGCGCTCGTCATAATTGTTTTTTGTCTATTTCTGTATTGTAATTGGAATTTAAGTTGACTAACAGTTTGCTCGCGCTCAAAGTTTAAATTCATAGCCGTTACATTAGATATTCAAAAAACTCAACCAAACAAACCCGCCAACAAAGCACACAATGGCACAACGTCTCCAACGATACAGAAAGATCGAAAAGGTTGGTGAGGGAACTTACGGAGTCGTTTATAAGGCAGAAGATACTCAAACTGGAGCCATCATCGCTCTCAAGAAGATTCGTTTGGAACATGAAGACGAAGGTATTCCATCGACTTCTATTCGTGAGATATCACTCTTAAAAGAACTCAATCACCCAAACATTGTTCGCTTGCACGACGTTATTCACAGCAACAAGCAACTCTATTTAGTGTTTGAATATCTAGACGAGGATCTAAAGAAGCACATTGATACTATCAGACGCCAACTACGTAACGAAGGAAAAGCATACCAATTGCACCCAATGATCGTCAAGAGCTTTTTATATCAACTCGTCAAGGGTATCGCGTTCTGTCATTCACATAGAATTCTACATCGTGACCTCAAGCCTCAAAATTTACTCATCGAGAAAGGTGTCGTTAAACTTGCAGACTTTGGTTTGGCTCGTGCATTCAACACACCAGTTCGTACCCTTACTCATGAAGTTGTCACACTCTGGTATCGTGCGCCAGAAGTTTTATTAGGTCAAGCACAGTACTCCACTCCTATCGATGTTTGGTCCATTGGGTGTATTTTCGCTGAACTCGTCACTGGTCAAGCTTTATTCCCTGCTGATAGTGAGATTGATCAATTGTACAAGATTTTCCAATTGTTAGGAACACCATCGGAGAAGACATGGACTGGTGTTAGTGCATTGCCTCACTACAAAACAACATTCCCTTGCTGGTCAGGTAACAAAATATCTCAAGTGCCAGGAATGAACGCTTTGGATCAAAACGGTTTGGACTTGTTGGGTAAAATGCTCATCTATGAACCAGGAAAGAGAATTTCTGCCAAAGCAGCCATGCAACACAAGTACTTTGACGACTTGCCAAACAAGAATTAAGTGTATTTTTCTATTCGGATACGTTTATAATAAAACATATCGCGACTTATTGCTTATACTCTTGTTCTTGCATTAACGCTGGATTTGGTTTAGTTTCTCCTGGAATAACTTCATCACCAACACGAATAGTTCCATTGTTCTTGGTGCAGATCAAGTAGACACCAAACAATGGTTCACCATTTCTTGCATCTCTTCGGAACGTGTTCAAAACACCACGCACGTCAACATCCTTTTTGCCTTGCTCTGGGTTGACGTTTGGAATAGTACAACGAGGACATGGACCAGCTCCGTAAAAGACATCAGTGGTGTTGCTATCTTTGTTGACGATACTAACACTCTTCCACGTGTCTTCTACAAATGGTGTAGTGGTTCCATTGATAACAATATTTGGTCTAAAACGAATCTTGTCGATACTCTGGCCAAGTGTCGTTTGTACTTTATCGTTGACAGCAGCCATGGATTGCTCAGTGATCAGTAAGAATGGGAATGCATCGGGATAATATACACTGAGGATTGGTTTTGGTACAGAAGTATCACCTTGGTGATGCGTTGCAGTAACGACTTGATTAAAAGTCGAATCACTAAACTCGAGTGCAGGTTCTCGTTTGAAACCTTCTGGTGTACGTACCAAGCGGACAGAGTATTTCAAAAAGTCGGTTAAATATTTTGCTACTTCGTCACCTTGGTCAACAGCGTTGTACTCTTCTTTCCAAAGGGTAACGGTGTCGATGCGTGGGTATGAGGGTTGTTTGACGTCGAGTTCGATCGCTTTTTCTGCTGTAGGTACTTTGATACGAAGCTTTTGAAGATCGTCGGAAAAGGTAGCTTCGATGAGGGCCATTGCGGGTTGTTCTCTTTGCGAGACAAAATTACCACGTCTCTCGCTGATAATCATCCACTCGCGGTCGTGTAAGAATCCTCTTTCGTTGTAGGGCCATGATTGAGGTGAGAAACCACGACACGATTTGACTGGGAAGATGTTGATTTATGCTTGGCATTGCTGGGTTACCAAAGTTGTAAAAACACCGTGCCTCTCCCTAGCAATAACTATGAAAACAGATTGGACACGGTAGAAAAGCTTCTAGAAAACTACACCAAAATAGACGTTGGAGCCCCAACAACCTCTCAGTAGAAGCCATCCAAAAAATGATCGAAGAGAATATACGAATAACGGAAGAAAAAATTCTACAATCGGTACTTAACACGTTAGACACCAAAATGGAAAACATGTTTGACAAGAAGTTCGAGCGTGTCACCAGGTCTCTGGAAGACAAATACTTGGTTTTACGCAACGAACTCATGGAACCAAACAATCCGAACAATTCGAAGCCCTCACAACAAACATCCGCACAATCACCAATACCCTCAATGAACAAGCGTCCCTCCTCAAGAGCATCCAAGCTAGCCTGATACACATTGCAAAGCCACCAGACTACACAGACCCACCACCTACCAAACCTCCACGCACACCTCGCACACCAAAAAAGAGAAAAATAGGCGAAACTGATGTTGAATCCATGGAGTAGCACACCTCCAAAACCACAATGAACCATCTACTCACTCCCCATGGTCTTTACCAAAACCGAGTGCAGTTAAGTATCAATAAACTCTTTATTTATTTACGTTACAATTTGAATTCTTGTTACTATTTTACTTCATATCATTAAAGTATAACTACATCATAGAATTGCAGGTTACGTTCTTCAACCAGCATCTGCTTGAACAAAATAAATGGATCTTCCCATTTGTACTGCGAAAACCGATCATTAAGTTCTTTGAAAGTGTATTTCATAGTGTGCCGGTGCCATGTGGCTTTAAGACTAGCATTTATAGCATAGCACACCGATTCAAGACTCATCTTGGATGAGATTTCAAAAAATAGGGGAATGTTGAGTCGCGTTGCCAATGCCAGACCTTGTTTTGTAGTGACCATTCTCTTCTGTTCCATGTCGGTTTTGTTTCCAAGTAACGCCACAACTACTTCTGATTCTTCACAGTATTTTCGTAGATCTTGTGCTTCCTCCTCAACATTTGCGAAAGAATCATGTCTTTGAGTTAGTATTGTATATCAAAAATGGTACCTAGTAATGTCGTACATGATTATCGCTAGATGCGTGTTCTTGTAGTGCGACTTATATAGTTTACCGAATCTCTCAGCGCTGTTCGTGTCCCACAGTTGAATTCTTAGCGGAGTATTGTCTACTAGTATTTCTTTCATCTGAAAATCGCATATCATCCTAGGATAACTGTATCTGTCGTGTCCCTCAATATACATGTTGATGGTTGTAGTCTTCCCAATGTCTTAACTTATAGTTATATTGGTACAAACTCTTACTTAGTTGTCCCAATACTATACACTTTAATACGTAGTTACTTGGTGGCGTAAATGGCATCAATTCTGAACGTGCCGCTGTATTCGAGTCACCGAATAAGTACGTAGAGATAGCAGACCACATTTATCCTCTTGTCGAAAAGTAAAAATGCAAATATTTTACAACCACACATGTCGCACGCTTATCGGACTTCTGCTCCGACAAGACTTATTTAAACGGCCCAGCAAGTGATAAAAATGAATATTTAACAAATTACTGGCTGCGAAATATGACACAAGGCACATGCATCATTACTGGTGCCAATTCAGGGCTAGGATTGGAAACAGCAAAGTACTTGGCAAAGAATAACCCAGAAATACACGTTGTACTAGCATGTAGAAATGAATCTACTGCCAAATTAGCTGTATCTTCAATCAAAAACGCACACCCCAGAGCATCACTTGAATATCTTGCTTTGGATTTGGGAAGCCTTGAGAGTATTCGAACTTTTGGCGACTTAATCAAACAAAAGCGAGAGTCTGGAAATATACCACCCATAACTAGTATATTATTTAATGCAGCAACTGTGCATCATTCCGATTCCTACACCAAAGACGGATTCGAGTCGACGTTTGGATGCAATCACTTGGGACATTTTCTACTCACTCATTTACTATTACGACTAGTAGATCCAGACTACCCAACTCGCATCGTGTTCGTATCTTCAGGAGTGCATGACGAAAAAGAAGGAACAAACATTCCAAAACCCAATTTCAAGATGAGCGTCGAGCCTATGGCGCATCCAGAGAAAGATACTAGAGATGGAAGAATTGTTGGAGGAGAACGTTACTCTACAAGCAAATTATGTAACATTCTCACTACGTACGAATTGGTCAAACGCATGAAACAAGTAGATTCACTTAGAAATGTCACCGTGAACGCAATGTGTCCTGGATTGATGTTAGGAACTGGTTTAGCTCGTAATGCAGGTTGGCTGTTTAACTTTTTACACGTTTACATTCTACCATGGTTATCACCAATCTTTAGTTACTTTATGGGTGCAGAACGTGTAGCAACACCAGATGAAAGTGGAAAATATTTAGCAACGTTAGCGACTAGTGAAAAGTTTGATGGTGTAACTGGAAAGTACATACGAAAGTTGAAATGTATCGAAAGTTCAGTAGAGTCATATGACGAACAAAAGCAACGAGTGTTGTGGGAAGAAAGTATCAAACTAGTTGGACTTGAGCAAGATGAAACTGTATTTACATTATAAATATCACCAAATAGCAATTTTACTAGGTATGCGATTATTTTCTTCAAATTTGTGGTACCTTCCACTTGGTACATGGTACACAGTTGGTTTTCCATCATCGTACATGATCGTGTTCCCTTTTACTGTAAATTCAATAAACGATGATCTTGCATCTCTACTAGTAATAGTTACATTTGTACCTTTCTTCCAATTTACTACACGCAAGTGAATAATATTCCCCACTTGTATAGTACAAACGTACGAACTCTCGTCAAATATTTGTATTTTATGAGTGTCAGATACACTACAAACAGTACTCGCACTTCGTGTATCCCACTTGAACAACTTGTCTCGCGTATAATAGTACAAGTTTTCATTCCATGATGACAAGCCATGAATGTCTTGGTTGTTTCGAATAACATGAATACAGTCGAAACTATCGAGATCAAAAACTTTGATATAAACTAGTTTGTAGGGTGCGCATGCAACAGTATAGTCGTTAATACGTTGCACGTGCTTTATAGGTAAGTGATGTCCGTTAACTGTTCCTAGTAACTTGCCAGTGTTGTTCCACAAGTTAAGCGTAGTGCCAAGTAGAGTAATGAGCACGTTCTTGCGCAAGTAGTACAACCTATACACTTCGAATTGCTTCCTATTGAGTTGACATAGAGTCCGAAAAGAATTGCTTCGTGTATCGTATACATCGACCTGAACTTGTTTAGCGAGTCCCGATAACGCAATCTCGTGCTCATTAATAAATACCATGTGATTATATATTGGCGTTTCAGTTTTTGTAGCAACTAGATGGCCAGTTCTGGCATTCCAAACTGTAATTTTGCGAGGAACAACGCTAGCTACAAAAGAATCAGCACCTGTGTTCAGTTTTGTTCGCAACAGAGAGCAGAGTTGTGTAATATTTGTTTCCGTGTCACCTGCTTGTATTTTAATAGCAACTAGTTCTACTGGTGAGAGATACATGTGCGTCATCGCTTTGCATCTGTCACTTTTCACGTTGTTGTAAAGACCTTAATCCTGTTCTTGATCTTAGTAGTAATCATCGTAGCCTTGATCATATCCTCCATATGG
>JAESGV010001061.1_pt1 | contig 11765 bp, 11 predicted proteins | sample 9269781 | NCBI WGS metagenome assembly JAESGV01 (sample SAMN15741586, study PRJNA653496) | algae metagenome | isolation source: Tildeniella torsiva UHER 1998/13D and co-occurring heterotrophs from... | place: Slovakia: Slovak Paradise National Park, Hrabusice, Kosice Region | collected 2000-01-01 | reverse complement strand
GATAGACCGGCATCATCGCAAACAAAGGACTAAAGTCTCAAAATTGCGACTTCAATAAAAAAATAAAATAAAACATTCCGGTTTTTTACATTCCGCACACAAAACGTTCCGTATTTTAGCAAACCCCAAAAAGATGTTAAAGGTTGAAGATTAGTATTGCTGGTTAGCTGTGTATTTGATGGGAATGCAACAACAAGCATCTATAAAGAGCCATTGAAATAGTGATGCTAAAGAACATCTCAATTCTAAACAAAAAGTTAGTAGATATATAATTATTAACAATATAATAGGACTTTATTGCTAAATTATATAAAGACAATGCAATAGTTACTACCATGTCTGAAAACAAGTACAATCAAATGACTAATAAGCTTTAAGTGGTAATAGAAGAAGAAAAGATTGAAAAGAAAAGAGACAATGGTAAAGCAAATGTCAAACAACTTGAAAAGTCTATTCATATTGAGTTGATGAAGAACCTGTATAAGATTTATATCTCACATCAAGAAATATCAGCAGATGAAATCATTATTGACTTTATGGGAAGATGTTCCTTTCAAGTACACATTGTGAGCAAACCAAATGATACTGGTATGAAAACCTATGCAGTAGCAGACAAAAGAAATGTATTGATACTACATTACTTGTATTAAGGGTTATCAGAAGACCTTAACAAGTGTGATGAGATTATAAAAGGTTTTGTCAAGCAAATCAAAGAAAAGTGGGGCAAGAACTACATTATCTATGCTGATTTATTATATGGATCTGTGAAGTTAGCATATTTACTGCATAAAATGGAAATGTACTATTGTTTGAGTGCAAAAAAGGATAGACCTACTTGGTTGTTCAAAGAATACTTGAGATTCCAACTATACAAAGGTGAAACAAGAAGTTTAACTCACAAAGAAACTGGTATTACTACAACTACCTTTCATGATAATAATTTGGTGAACCTATTCAGCAATTGTATAGTTAATCCAGAAAAAAGAAACAAAAACAACTTACCATTAGTTGTTGCTGCTTATAAAGAAGATTATGGTCATATTGATCAATTTGATGCCTCTTGCAGTAAAAACAAGAATGAACATCGTACTAATAAGTGGTGTAAGAGATATTTTCATTTTGGAATTGAAGTATTAATAACTAATGTTTGGTTGTTATATTGTTAATGCTATGAAAAGCAATACATACAAGGTGATAATTTGTTACTTTCAAAAAGAGATTTTATGGAAATATTAGTATGTGAGTTGAGAGAACTTAGTGTTAAAAGATTAGTAAAAAATAGATCAATAAAACAACCAGAAATGCTTCAAGAAGTACAAAAATCATACCTTAGAGTTATATTAGGTATGATACTATTGAATACTATCCAGGTGAAGTAGCAAAGAAAGGTGATTGTAAAATTTGCAAAGAATAAGGCAAACAAATTTAAAGATGTATCATTTATATCAAATGTTCAAAATTTGAAAAGTAAAATGTATATTTATGTATTAATTACTTTGTTATATATCATAAAGTACAATAAATGCAATTTTATCATTATTTTTTTATTTTATAGAAAGTTATTTATAATAGTCAACCAAGGGAAACTTTTAACTATTATTTAATTTTTATTACATATATGTTGTTTATATAAAATGTTCTAATAAAAAATAAATATCTGAATAATAATATTATATACTTATTATATAATTAAATTATTATTGTTTTGTAAATAACATTACCTCAAATGTATAAAAACTTGCAATAATTTTTATTTATCAAATTTATCATATATACTACCCATTAGAAAGAACATATATATGTGAGTATTGAATAAAATATTAATTATTGAATTTATTATTAAGCTTGTAACTATAGGCACATCATTTAAATATTCAATAGTTATATATTATTTTTCTTTGAATAGCTTTAATTTTGTTGTTTTGATATAAATCTTACTTTATTAGTTGAAAAAATATATATTGCACTTATATATTTTGTATAATAGACACTGTGTCCAAAACTTTACCTTATGATAACTTTGTAAATAAACATTTTTTTTCTTTGAAAAAATATATACTAATACACAATATATTAAAGTATTATTTGGTATGTTTATATGCAATAATAATATATGGTTATTTAAAGAAAAAATTTTCAAGTTGACTAAAAATTAGTGGTTGGGGAGGATATCAATGCCTATTAGTAAAACTACAAGTTGAGTATAAAGGTACAAAACTACCATTTGTTTTTATAGTTATGCACAAGCAATCTCCAGAAATCCTGCTAGATATAAACGCTATTAAGAAGTTTAAAATTGACATAGTTAATAAAAAGACTGATATTACAATGAGAGAAGTTCATTATGAACAAGATAAGTACACTACTGGACTTGTAGATCCCATACTAAAATTCAACTAAAAATAAGAAGTTATCTAACATCCACAAGTAAAACAACCAATAGGAAGCACAATATTATTAGTAAGATAAAAATAAAGTTCTTGAATGAGAAAGATAGAGTCACTGGCAGTTGGTCAGTACAAATGCCACTGTTAGCTAAAGTTAAAGAAAGATATGAGGCAAAAGTACTTAAGTAGGTGAAAGAACAAATTATTGAACTATTTAATGCTTTTGAATAAGACAAAAATCAAGAAGAGATGGAAAATAGTTCTTTCAACACAAATCTACTTTAAAAAGTGGAAATTTGTTCACAATTTCTAGCTAATTAACAAGTTAATACGAAATAACACCAATAATATACCTGGTATTAACTTAATGTTTTAAGTTATTTCCAAATTGCAAGCTATAATTTGTCCTTTTCTTCAAATTAGACTTACAATCAGCATACCTCCAAATTCTACTTAGAGAAAAGGATAAATCAATAACAACATTCACTTGCAATCTTAAGCATTATCAATTTGTAATTGTACTATTAAAATTCAAGAATATCTCCTCTGCCTTTTAGAAGATGATATAAGCTCTGCTTTAAAAGCATGCTTGTTCAAGTTTTGCCGTCAATTTTATCAATAATATTATCGTTTATTCCAAAAATGTTAAAAAATACATCAAACATGTCAAAAAAGTGTTGGATGTGTTAACAGCTGTTAATTTTATCATTCGCCACAAGAAGTGCTACTTCTTTTGTACTGAAGTCAAGTTACTTGGCTATTAGTTAAGTCTTGATAGTATTAGACCTAACTATGAACATTTATTCCAAAAAAAAAGTTACTATCTGCAATTTTTCACATCAACTACTAGTATAATGCTTGGTAAATTCTTCACACTGTAGACAGATAGCAATGTAATAACTGATATCTTTCACAAGTTAGAAGATTCAAAGACTTTACAATGTTTTATGTTAATTAAATGGATGATTAAGATTCAAAATTTCATATTTAAAGTAAAACACTTGCCAGGTGATAAAAATATCTTATTAGACATACTTTCAAAAATCCAGCTAATTAAGGTTGCTACTACTAAGATTAAGAGTTTTAAAAATATTGGTGTTTTACTCAATAAAGCATACTCTTTTGAGCATTGGGGAGCTACATGTATGTACAAGTACTTGTAACTCTATCACACTACAGAAGTGTTTAAAATATTAAACTTACTTCAGCAATATAAGTCATATTGTAATAAGTGCAAAACATGTCAAAATATATCTAACGGTTGTATTTGCTATGCACTAAAAAAGGATCCAGAAATGTGCTTATCAGGTAAACATATTCATACTAACTTATTGCAACTATGTAAGACAAAATTAGGTTACAAATATGTATTAGTCATGATCTGTATAGTTAGCACCACTGGTCAGTAAAAATGCCAAGAAAATAGCAAAAGAGGTTTTAAAAGTTGTGACCACTTTTGGTTTTCCGCATACTATCAAGATAGATAACAGAAAAGAGGTTGTAAACAAATTAATAGAATATATATGTGAATTAAGCTTTATAGTTGCACAGAAATTGGTTAAAAGTGTTAAATCAGCAGAAGGTGATGATTAAGACAAGCTGTTGCCATTTGTTACTTACATAATTAACATTAAAATACATTTAATGATGAATGCAACACCACTTTTATTGATGTTTAGACAAGCACTAATCTTTGCAAAAGAATTGTTTAAGTTATTGTAAGAACTTGAACAAGTAAAAGAAGATTAAGAAAATATAGCTTGATTTTGAAACATGTATATAAAGTTGTAACATACAAGAAAGGAGAAAAGGTAATATGGAAGTTACTACTTACAGAGAAAAATAATGTGTTATTCATAGAATTATATGAGATTGTCAAAGAATTTCAACATAAGGAGTACCTCCTACAATCAAATAATAACAAAACCTTTATAATACCACCAATATTGTTGAAACGAGTAGAGTTGGCAAAGAACCAATGCTTAAAGGATTTTATTTCTAATGTTGATTGAATTTAACAAGTTGAGAGAGATAAAAAACCCACACTTTTAGAAAAAAGAGATGACAATTATAATGATTTTAATTATTAACCAGAAAGTAATTCAAACAATCGTCCACAAGGTTAAAATGAATGAAAAAACAAATAACAATGAAAATTAAATTGCAATTTGAAGATTTATAAGTACTAATTTCATAAGTAACAAAACTATTATTATACTTCAAATAACATAATAAATAGGAGTTGGGCAATCTAGATCTTTAAATTGATAGTTTTATTGGCAATACAATTTCCTTTAAAAGTGATCCTAGGTTTTATAGTTCTAGTTTTATATTTTATCTAATTTTTATCTTACATACTAAACTAGTTATTAAAAAGTGCCATAGAGTAGATGTATCAAAATGAAAGTTCAGAAAATAAGAAATTTCACTGAGTATGTCAGACAAATTAATACAACTACTTAAAAAACGCACCACAAAACATAATGGTGTAGTATAATGTCTAACAGAAACTACAAGCCCACTAGACAAAGTCTACTTGCAAGTAACAAATGCAGTAAGGTAACTATCTACTGAGTTTTAAACAAATGGCTAGCTTACCATTTGTCTTTATGGCTTACTGCAAAATTAGTTAATTTGCAGTATCGTTGTTTTTAAAAGTGTTATAGAATGTAGTTAGTGTTAGTTCTACGTTCTTTCAATAAGAAGTGCTTATAATAGCACTAAATACAGTTTTGAGACAGAGTTGAGTGTGGGTAATAAATGTTAAGCACAAACAATTTAATTATATCTAACACTAATTACTCTTTTTTACAGCTTTTTGGCTTTTTTATGTTGGATAAGACTAAAATAATATTTGATAGTGCTAAAAACAGAAACACCTTCAACAATAAGTGCTTTTTTATAACTTTCTGGCGTAGCAGTGTCTTTGCAGGTCAATGAGTCAAAAACTGACTATATAATCACTGTTACAGCATCAACAATATGACAAATATACAGATTCCAATGTGTCTCACTTATATTGTTGAAAAAGATGTAAACAGCATTCTGCTTGTAGTTATATGAGCTGTTGAAAAGAATCCTCCTTTTGCTTTTAAATAATTTTGAATATTAGCATATAAATTATAGCTGTTAATAAAAGGTATCTGAATTTTATATATCATTATTCCTTATACAACTTATTTTAATTTTTATATTAATATTACTTTTGTTATTCATATTCTTTTATGTGGTAATTTATTGAAGAATAATTTTATTTTTGACATTTATGGCATTATATTAGTTTACAAGATTATTAACTTTTATAAGTCTGTTTTGTACCTATTATTAGAGGAATCTGTCAGTATAACTATTATTTTCTTACTTTCACTTTTTAAATCAGTTAACGTCATAATTGCATTTGTTCTTCTTTGTTTTAAAGTTGAATTATCAAAGTTAGACTTTTTTTTCTATTTCACATACTTTATTTGAGTATTAAAATATACTTTTTTAATATTTTTTAATCATGTTACCACATCATCTCTACTAAAACTATTCTTTTCTTATTTTTACCATTATAACTCTTTTTTGTTATTTTTTGCAAGTTGTATCAAATCAGAGAGAGCAGACACTAGGGCTACTTTTCCTTTTGTCTAATCCTTTCTTTTGGATTGCTGGTTAGTAATATAAGTATCATAACTAATATAAGTAGCAGTTTCATACTTTTAAGAACAAAATAAAAAAGAACAAAACAGCAACACAGGTTAAAAAGAGTATAAGTGGAAAGAAAAATAAAACAGAAGGCTTAAAACCAAAATAAAGAAGACATACAACAGAAACTAGTAAATTTTACAAAAGCAGCTATTAAGAAATATCCATTCTATTAATACAACAATGGAATCAAAACTTAAATTATAGAGAAGGACAAAGACCTAAAAGCAAATTACAAAGCACAAATAAGCTTTTAGGAGAAAAACTTGTACAAAGATATCAATACAAATATTAATTTAGCAGTTAAAGAGGCACTTGGACCACAACTAGGTGATTAATACTATGTACATAAAAGTACTTCATAATAAATGTAGCAAAAGCCCTGCAAGTTAAGACTATCATAAGGTGAAAGCATGCTGCAATAACACCTATATTACTAATGTTGTATGTATTGTTAGAAAAAACATACACTTTAAAAAGCAGCAATTGTTGTATAGTAATAAGTTGTTCATCTTCATCTTGTTTGATAGTGCAACATTGCTTTTGTAAACTATGCTCCTTTATTGATTACAGCTTGCAAAGTAGAAATCTATGTAAATAAGGAATATAAAGCTTACTTTCTTCTTTAAATGTGTGATGCTTGTATTTACACTACTTTTTTTTACTGATTATACAGTTAATTATAATATTATAATAATACTTCTGTTATTGTAATATTTTGTTGCAACTACCATGTTAGTATTTTTATAAATATATTACAATGTGTATCTCTAAGTAAAGCGCTTGTATCTTTCTATTTAGCTTTATTGTTTAAGTTAACAACCATACTTGAATGCTTTTCATCCTTCTATATTATAGAATTTTAAGAAACTTATATTACTATCTTTCTTTTAACGTAACTAATATTAGTAATGTAACTATACTTTGCTTATAATATAGATTTCTATATATTGCTTTATAAAAAGAGCTTCAATTTTGCATTCTTTACTTTAAACATTTTTAATTTTACAGTTTAATAAAATTAGTATATGTGGATTAAAGTACATTTTTTTCAAGCTTTTTTACTTCTTCTTTCAAATTTTTAATTTTGAGTTTAAATTCATTTTTTTTTTCCAATTTTTTTGCATTAGGTTTTCAATGTCTCATATTCATTTTAAATAGCATTTGTCTAATAATTAATGTATAAATTAAAGTACTTGTATAATTTGCTGCTTCTTACTCTTTTTTACTTCTTGCAACTTTTTTAGTTATTTAGCAAGTTCAGTTTTCTTCTTTGTAAATATATGATTCTGTTCTTTTAACTATTGTTAAATTAATATTATTTCTATAAATACTGTATTTTACCTGTTTCTAATTAAGATCACTTTTATTGTACCTTTCATTCTTAAAGTTAGTTATTATTGTTTTAATATACCAGTTCACTTTTAAATGCTTTTAAATTTTTCTTCTTTCTTCTTAAATTTTCTTTATCAACTTTACTTGGTTCTTCTTCTTCAAACAACAACATTTTATATTATAACACTTTATTATTACACTTATTAATTTAATCTTGCAAGTAGTGTTTTGTTCTTCAATTATACAATGCTGTAGTTGTGAGCAAATCATAGTGGCCTTTCATTTTAACAAAATATGTAGTTGATAGGTTAATAATTATCTTATCATTATAAACATTTAACATAACTTTAATCATATGTAGTTCATCTTTGTTAAATGCAACCAAGTAAATAACAATCTCTCTTTTAAGAATTTCTTATGTAATGTGTATCTTTTATATATCTGCTTCTTTGCTTTTACAGCCTTTAAATATTCTTTTATGCTTTTGTATGCTTCTTCTTGGCTGCTTACATTTATCTTTATTAAAAATTAGAGATCTTTCAAAAAGAGTTTTTTGTTTTATATGTGTGACAACTATGTTACATATAGTCTGCACTTTATCAGCATTGTAAAGCATATTAAAAGCCATATTATAATAAAAGCAATTTCTATCATGTTTTTTTCATGAAAATAGTTATTAGCAAATGTGTATAGCTTCTTAAATCGCTTGGTGGGGTCTATGATCAGTCTAATTTCCTCCTCTTTTATTAAATTTTTTTTAATTTTTCTTTTTTTGTATGTAGTGAGTTTTATCTTGGGCATTTTGCTTTTGTTTGTGAAATAAAAGAGTTTAAATCTTATAATATATAAGTAAGCTAACCTGTGATATATCATAATGTTTTATTAGTAGTATAAATTATTTACATTACTTATAATACTTTTATAACTAATATGTAACTTTATTTAATCATTGTGATATCTGGTCTATTGTTCACATAAGGTGTTATGCAGATTCCAAGCTGTGTACTTGGTATAGCACTGCACAAAAAATATAAACATACTTTTTGTACTGTTTTTGCAGATGGGATATTAAATAAAAAGTTCATACTAAATGCAGCAACACCAAAAATCCTTGCTAATATTTATAGACCAAGTAATATTGATATTAGTAACGCTTTATGTTCATTACATGTTGCATTTCTGGGTGTAAGAATGATTATATTCTTGTTGTTGTAATAAAATAAAATCTTATTTAATAAATATCCATTATTAATTTATTTAATATAAATACTTTTTTGTTTTTGCATCATAGTAAAATAAAGCCATGTTATTATTATCTAAATCATTAAAATATGTAACTGTAGTAATCAATGGTAATAACACCTATTGTGTCTGTATGTGCCCTAGAGATACTTTCACAATATAGCTTATGCTGTTTAATGTTTATAAAAACCGCTTTACATTATTAATTTCTTCCATATTGTACTTTTTGTGTATCATATATATCAATATATTTAATATACTATTTCCCACCTCAGCATCAATCACTGCAACATACTTTGCATCTGATGCATTACTATGAAAGTATATTTTATAACAATCTTCATTATATTTAATTATTATATAACAACTGCTTCTTTGACTTTTAATACTGATGAAAAAGATTCAGAAGTTATAAAAAAAGTAATAAGAAGTACTTTTAAAATTAGAATCTTAAATTAGTTGATTTTTATAAACATTATACTACTGTTAGTTGCTTTTTCTTGTTCAAGAATTTCTTATTATTAAGTATATAAAAGTTTAATTGATTTATATAAGTATTCATTACAGCAACATTTATAGCTACTCAACTATAAATACTTTGAACTTGTATTATAAAGTATATAATAATAATAATAGTAATATAAATTTAATTACTTTCATTCAAAGTTATTTTGAGTACCTTTGCAAGACTTTCTTTACATAAACTTTAAAACTATTTACATTTTTTATCTTTGCTTGAAGTAAACTTATAATGCTGTACTGTATATTGATATATTTCTTGTGCTAGCTCACTGTTGTAAATACTAGCATTATCTGTCAGTATACTATTGGCTAATAAAGTATTATCATTCAAATCAATTTTCTTGTTATAATATACACTATTATGTTAGTAATCAACAATATTTTACGTTGAAATTATTGCTAACACATGAATGGCAGATATAATAACAGTAAATGTGGTCAAATTCTTCATTTTTACAATGGTTTTAACTTTTGTCAATACTAAAGCCTCAAACTTTATAACTTTAAAACCATAAATAAAATAGTTAATGTAATATTTCAAGTTTCCTTGAATGTATATATGTAACAGCTTGACTGCTTTGATAGTCTGATCATTGTTTCAAAATCTCTTAATATCTTTTATTAATTTTTTTGCACCTTAAAGAACTTTTTTATGAAGTATATAACGCAATTAGTTAATTCAAAACAGTGATTATTAACATTTTAAATGTTTATATGATTAAAATTGGTTATTTTTATTATCTTTGAAAGTTTTTCATCTGCATCAGATTATAGAGTGAAACCATCAGCTTAAATTCCTTCTTGCAAGGAATTTATCTATAATTAATTATATAACTCATATTAATTACATACCTACATAAATGTAAGTTATATTATATACATTTAATTATATACCTGCTCTTTTAAGGGGGTGGTAAAGGCAGTTTTTATTTAAAATTATGATATAATAAAATAAACAAGTAAAGCTAAGCAAAAAAAGCTATCTGAAAAGTTGTCTTAAAAAAAAGTTATTCTATTACAAAGTTAACCTTTTGTAAAAATAATCAACTTAAGCATTATAAACTCTTTATCAATTTTTTTTAACATTATAACAAGAAAATAAGATTATATATAAGAATTAAAAGTAGCGAGGTTTAAAAATAAAATTTCATAATATTAAAGTGCAATTCTTATCACTTTAAATAAAGTTTTAACTTTATTTTATTTTTAAAAAAAACACTCCTCCAATTATTATATATTATAATATTGAGTATTTATAAAGTGTAAATATATTATTATAAGACAAATATACTTTTATTTTTAAATTTATATATATTTGAAATATTGTAATGGGATTAATAATAAAAATATAAAAGTATATAGAAAAATTTTTCTTTTTTATAAATATATGATGTTATATCATTTAATAAGTATTGTAAGAGGAAAAAGTTAAAATATTAAATTGTTATAATATATTTTTAAAGATATTAATTTTACATATTTTGCAAATTATATTTTTTGAAAAATAAAAAGGTACTTTTTTAAAAATTAATATTATAATAACATAAAAATCTAAGTATAATAAGCTTTAATTTTAAGAAAAGTACCTTTATATTTATTTAAATAATGATTATTTTTAAATTTTTTAAAAATTTTCATTTTATACATCAAAGATCTTTTTTATGTAATTTGATATGACGGTCTTAAATTTCTAATAAAAATCACATTTTGACTTAAACTAATAAAAACTGGAGATTGTCTAAAGAACAGAATCCGTTTTTTACTCATTCCGTTTTTCTTTTGCTGTAGCTGTTCTTCTTACTTTTGAATTTCTTTATTAAAAATAAAATTTTTGATATAAAATCAAGTTTATTCTAGCTTTCGTGCTTTACGCGACATTTCAGCTTTGGATGGCCTTCCACATTTGCGCTTTTCAGTACATCTGGGAGATGGAACACTGGTAGTGCTGCTTTTGGGTCTTCCTTGTTTAGCTTTTGGAGCTGTGGCATCTACATCCTTGCTATCAAAAGAAACAATGTTTGGAGGTCTACCACGTTTCTTGGATACTTTGGCAGCAGAGACAACAACATTTGTTCTATTTGGTGTACTTGTGCTTGATTCACTTGATTTTTCAATAGCTATGTTCCCACAGTTGCCAACTCTATAATTAAAATCATCTTCATCTTTGAACATAATGACCGATGACTTCTCTTCTACATGTTCATCAAGGAATGTCAAATCATCCTCCTTCTTTTCCAGAAAAATCTCAAACTCAGCATCACTATCACTGTCTTTATCAGAACTGTCGGCAATCTGATTGCCGTTGTCGTCGTAGTCATCAAGGATACATGCCGCTTTTTCACTTGCTCTTCGATGATCTTTTGTACGTCGAGCTCCGTGGCGAGGTCTGCTACCTTTGCGCCCAGCACGTTTCTTTAGCTCTCTTTGTTGAACCCGAATAATCTGGGTAGCACTTGGCTTGAATGACTTGCCGTAATTGCACAGGTACGTAGAAGCACCAACCTTCTGACATGTTAATATTACGTGGACACAAAGCTTTCTTGCACGGTAAACAGAACAGCTACACCTTGCAGTTGTCCATTCAGTGTCGTT
>JAESGV010001060.1_pt1 | contig 11767 bp, 13 predicted proteins | sample 9269781 | NCBI WGS metagenome assembly JAESGV01 (sample SAMN15741586, study PRJNA653496) | algae metagenome | isolation source: Tildeniella torsiva UHER 1998/13D and co-occurring heterotrophs from... | place: Slovakia: Slovak Paradise National Park, Hrabusice, Kosice Region | collected 2000-01-01 | reverse complement strand
GTTATCTGGTGTCGCTCATGGTTTTAGGTTGGGAGATAATTGTGCTCGCTCTTTGTGTATGGCATGAAAAACACGATTTTACGCCTCCTGCAGGTTGGAGAAGAGGCAAGTGCTTGTTACAAGCGACCGCGTTAAATTCTTTTTGAAAGTTGTGGCGCAAATGCAAAAAGATTGTTAACCTTTCCATACAAACAAGCGCCAATAATGACATCTGTAACCAAAGCGTATTGTGCGTGGGCAATATACCCGCATGTGGGCCAAGGTTTCAACCACGAAAGGGGTCAAATTCATCCTCCTTCTACACAACAAGGTAAAAGACCGCAAGCCTTGTCAAATGGTTTTCAATCTTGTGAGTTTTTAAAATCGTTAATACAAGTCCTAAAAACCGCAGATTCGAGGTCTGTAACAAACGCCATGAAAAGAGAATACCACGCAGCCTTTGACTCACCACAACAGTGGACACCAGACACACGAAATGTCAGTAACGGTTCTCTCCCACCGCTCGCGAGCTTAATACAAGATGCACCTCAATTGCACCCACAACAACTGCATCATTACCCTCAACAGTACCCGCAACAACATGCTCAAGGATACATGCACCCGCAACAATATCACCCACAACAGGCGAGACATTATGATGCGCAATATTATTCACAACAACCACCTGTTCCCATGTATCAAACTAGACCACAAACATACTCCTATGGTAGCGCAGAGATGATTATTCAAAAACGTTCTTCTCCGCAAACTGTTCCATTGGCTCATCATGACAAGACACCTTCTCCAACAATGTTATTAGCCACTCCAAAACAAGAACCACCAGCACCATCGCCACCTATAAAACAACAAGAAAAAGATGATGACGTTTCCCCACCCAAGAAAAAAGCGAGAAAGACCAAAAAGGCTCAATCACCAACATCAAGTGCTAGCGAAGAGGAAGATTTAGCAACTGCTCTCAAGTTAAACCCAATCCCTACCGTCGAAAACCCACGCTTCGACTTCCATCAACTACAACCAATACGCATATTGGCCTACCAAATAGGTTTATCCGGTGACCCGAACAAAAGTTACAGGTACCGCGATATTAAACGCGCACTTTTCGAAAAGTGTGCAAAAGAGCATGTAGAGATGGTTGATAACGACCCATATCACTCGCTGTTACACCAACGCCTGCCACACAAGTTGTCATTAGCTCAATTCTGCAAACGGGTCATTTTACTAGTTTTCCACCACATTGTACGAGACGGTCGTGAACCACGTTTCTGGAGACAAAAGGGTGTCAAGCATGAATTGATAAGAAAGATCTTGACGGACTGTGAACCTGATTTCTACTGCAAAGTTAACGTCAATGTTGCCTTGTTACTACACTCCTACGTAGCAGCCGGTATGACTTTTGATGGTGCTTTGCAAAGAATCAAAGATGAAGGTCACATGCGTATCTATTAAAAATGTAAAATATTTATGTACGTGAGCGTTTAGTCTTGTAGTCTTTCAACCTAAGTCTTGCATATCTGTTAATCTTGATTTGATCACCACTGTGATACAATGTTACTGCGGCCATGACTGGTTTAGTAATACCATTATACGCCAAACCCCACGATTCTCCATTAACGATAAAGTACATGCTTCCAGTACCACTTGTGAAATCGACAACGCAGCCAACAGTAGAGTTTGTAGGTACACTGCCATCTCCATAGTTTTGTGATCCACTATTGTGATAAATAGATCCTCCATTGGTATACAATGCCCAACCACGTGCGTTGTGAGACATGAAACTAGTTCCAGAGTATGTAGATTTGTCACATACACCAATCATCATGTCACTTGTTGTTTTTCCGTTCTTGACTTCGACTTCAAAGTAGTAGATTCTGTTTTGTGTCATTTCCAAAGTTGTTAAAATTGACTTAACAACAGTATCTACAGTATTTGTGACCGTTAAGCCATCTGTTGACATGGTGATAGCATCTGGAGGATTTTGGAATCGCATATTGGAAAAGTAACCACCCAATGAGAAACCTAGAAAGTGTTAGTTTTTCAAGTGGAAACGAACCTCTTGCATTAAACCTGGGATCTTTGGGAACCTTATCTTCGAATAGTTGTGGTAGAACGGCGTATTCTAACGCTTCAACATAGTCGTCTGTAGAAATGTACTTCAAATTCTTTATGCGCATGAGTGACTTTAGTGGAAGCATTGGTAGACGAACACCCTTCAATACAGATCCTACATCGATAGGTTCTGATTCATCTGCTGAACGTGTTTGTATCCACTCCAAGACTAAATCTAGAACCTGAAATTGTGAGAAAAAAGAAATAAAACGCATACACGTGACTCGTCAAGTGGCAAAGCATCATTGGCGACCAACGCGCTGAACATATCCGGTGCCATGGACATGAGTTGTCTGCTTTCTATCAAATCATCGATGCGCTTTCCAATAAACTTGACGCACTCTAATTGTAGTGTTTCCTCATTGTAGACTACTGCGAACTCGAATATTTGATGGACGTTTTCGTTGTTAATGTTCTCTGCTGCGAAAGAGCCACACGCCTTCTTCAAACGTGGCAAATCATATTGATCAGCAATCGATAAAAGTGAAAGAACGGTGTCGTTTGATAGTTCAGCTGTATCGGTGTATATGTATTGTAGCAGACGGTCCAAAACTACGAACGAGTTAATTGATAAATTTTTTCGTCATACTTCTCTTGTCTTTAACTTCTGGTAGTAATAATTCTTTTTCGACTTCATCAAAACCTCCATAAAACATGCTTTTAAAAACGCGACTTCTAGCAGCCAAAATAAATCTGTGGGCAGGTTTTTCGAATCTATTTCCCTCTTCATCTTCAACAACTAGGACAATATCGGCTGTTCCTTGATCGTTATCCAAGAAACGCTTCATGTCTAGACCAATACCACGAGCCTTTCTCTCAACGAGATTGCTCATGTTGAAAGTAGTACCACGTAATGAAGCGAACATGTTCTTGTTTGCAGTTGAGTAAACCAGGCAAAACAATCTTAACCAACAGCACATGTGGTCACTACATAAAGGCTTCTACCCAAAAACTAGCAGAATTCCGTGACTAATTCTGATCAAGTATGATAATCACATATAATATTGTAGTGAATAATCAATAGAATTAAGAACCTCGTCTGGAGTCATTATTGATGCTTTTATTGCTGTGTTCACAAAATACAAAACTAATGTAGTCTAATTCCCGAGTAAACCTACGTTAGCGAAACCGAAATGCTGGTGCTCACTTAATCGATGTGTGAGTTACAGGTTTTGTAAAGCAACAGTCAATCCCATCAACATCACTGAAAGTTCTTGACATGTGTGGTGGTTGTATGTGGTTCTTATTACTTCTAACGTAGTAACTGTGATAGGTCCTGGTGGTTTAGCCCTCATTGGTCTTGGAATTTTAACCATTCCCATTTGGGGTCCTTTTGCAAGTAATCAATCCAAACTATATTATCTTGACACATTAACTGTTGGTTATGGTAGTTACTTAGCAGTCATAAAAGCAAAAGAAGTAGACAAAAAAACTGTTTTAAAAGTATAAAAAATGCATAGAAATGTATATGACTTTTTAAATCCTGATTTGCTGAAGTTAAAATCAGAGATTATACAATAAGACTTAAACTAGATCCTAAAAACACATTCATTTTAGTACTTCATGGTAAATTGTACATTTTACAGAGAAATATTAAAAAAGCAGAAAATGATTTTATAGCTACGCTAAAAGCCACTAACAATTTTGACTTATGCATACATTTCTACCTAAATGTTGATCATCAAGCAGTTGGTAAACACAGATAAATGTTAGAAAATTACTCATGCACCATTAAAAATAATGAAAACAGAACTGCTCTTATTGATAGTGCAAAGAATATGAACTAATTCATTAATAAAATAAAATGTATTTGCAGAGTTGTAAAAAGAACAAAAGATAAACTATACATTAAATTAATAAATATTTTCAATATTAATATAAGAATAGTTTTTTTAGTACATATAATGTAGGACTATTTAAACTTAAATCAAAAATATATCTAAAAAGTATATACAATTGATTAATTAGACAAAATACTTGACAAAAATCTTAAATTAAGTAAAATGTAATACAATTATGCATTAGTATACATGTACAAGTACAAGAATAAACTAATAGATTTAAAAACTGCAATTGAAATTGCAGAAATAAATACTTTACAAATAGATTACTTACTACAATATATATTTTCACAAAATATTACACTTTACTATATAAAAAAACTAGATAAATCACTTTTTAAAGTCAACTAAGTGATTAAACTTGCAAAATCACAAAAATTCAAAAATAATTTCAAAGGTATAATATCAATGTATTTGATACAACAAATGTATGTTTATGATTATATGTATTAATACAAAGAAGCGATAAAAGATTATAAACTAATAAAAGATAAAATTACTTGATAATAACGTTGTCACTAATATTATAACTTATATGAATGAATAAATAATAGTAAATACAATAATAGCAAGTAAATAACTCAATGCTGTTTTCAAAACATTAAAAGTCAATTTATTAGTATACAAAGATGAAAATATATATATAAAAAGAACTTGGGTAATATTATAAGTTTTTATTGTTAACAGCTCCACAACTCAAAAAAATTTTATGTTATTGATACATAAATGGTCATACATGTGTATTTAAAGATTTTTATAATATAAACAGCTATTGTAAAGAAATTATATATTAAAAGGATCATAATTCTGTTTATTATGAAAAAAAGTGCATTAAGTTGATAAAATACTTTATTAAATACATAAAAGATAGCTATAAAATAAATTATTACTATTTGCCAAGTAATTTAAAATTACGTCTTAAAAAAGAAGGTAAAAAGTTGGGCAAGTTGCTGTTCAAGTTAAGCATGCATAATATCACAAATATAATTGAAATGATTAAAAACAAAGGCTTTTTTCTTGTTATTGTGTTTTATTAAAGCATTTATTACATTAAATATATTAGTTAATTAAATTTGATAAAAGTAAAACAATTTGTTACTAATAAAAAAATATAGTTGTAAAGAGCAGATAAAAACATTATTCATTGTATTTTCATATTAAAGCACACTATTGTATTTATACCTTATTAAAATGGCTTCTACTTTAATAAAGAGTTAAAGTATAAAGATTATCCAAATGCTACATTATTATACATGATAAACACAGCTTTATTCAATGCAAATAAAGCATTTGAAGGTTTGAATATAAGTAATACTGAATTATATCTTAAACTTAATTTATATAATTGTTATACATCAATTTATTTTATACAAAATTTTTATTAAAATTATTTACTTGGTTTTTGAGCAGAAAATCCCTAAGTTCAGAACTTATAATATTACTAAGGTTACATATAAAGGTTTACCTTTAAAAGCTAATAATAGTTGAAAAACTTGTTAAATTATCTAATAGAATTTTTATTTTTCAAGATTTTAAAGTATTGCTAATAATTTCTACTTTATTTGACAATGCATTATATGTAATAAAATTTAATATTACAGCTAATCAACTAATATATTGAATAGATTTAATTATGTTTGATTTTTAATATGTTCTTATATATTAACATTTTAAAACTTATAATACATTATGTCTAATTTTTTAATATGTTTTAACATATTAGAATTTCTATTTATAATGCCAGAAAATTAATTAAAAGAGTATATAAACTCTTATATGATTATAAAATTACTAATTTATAGATTTTTAATCTTACAACTGTTGAGCTAGTTGAATTATAACCAAGTTATAAAATCTTATTAGTAAGATATACTTACTATTTGTTCACACATTTTTGTAATTTGATCTTGAATTTCAATATTTAAGTTAAAACCTCCCAGTAAAACCTGCTATAATAATTGTAGTAAAATTGTAGGAGGAAATTATACATTGTCTTGTATAATTTCATTAGTTCTAAAAAACCCTTTTTACAAGTAAAATTATATTAAATACCTTTTAATCATTAAGTTAATTTGAATTTCTTGGTCTTAAATTCTTTGTCATCATAATATTTTAGATTTAGTTTGAAAGCCTTCTATGTTTTGATGTAATTAGTTTTAATGTCTTCTTTTCTTTTATTATGACACATTTTGATTATAATTTATTTTTTAATTTTATTATATATGGTTTCATTAGTGGTATAAACATTTTATCTTTTAAATTATCTTTTTTAATATTAGTTGTATATAATTCTTCCTTTATTTTGTATAACAGTTTGTTAAGACTGCAGCAAAAAAGATAATAAGATTTTTGTGTTAACAGCCTTTAAAATCAAGAAAATAATAAAAGTAAGTAAAGTTATACCATTAAGTAAAAATAAAAGAAAAAATGCAGAAAATATTTTCTGTATATGGAGATAACTTAAAGTAAAAGAGAATATAGGAGAAGATAAATAAAAGTAAAGAAATGATACAATTTTGTTTAATTTCTTAATGATAACATAATTATTTTATTGATATGTATTATAAATGATCAACTATAATAAAAAACTAATGAAAAACCTTCTGTAACATGTTATTGACATTTTTGAAAGTAATACTATATGTAAGAATTAGTTACAACCATATTTTAAACAATATTAATCAACAAATACAAAGTATATTGATGTATATTTACCATAATTTATTAAGCATAATTGATTTTAATAATTATTACATATATTTAGAAGTAAAGAATGTGTTTGATTGTAGTAATCAAGTTTAATAAAAATATTAAATATTATTGGCATCCATTCATACACATACTAATCAATAAAACTATATTAAAGTTTAAAAACCATTACTTTGCACATCAATATATTTGAGACAAATCAATATCTACTAGAATCAAAACGTATAATATGGTTAATAAGCAAAAATACTTGTATTATTTTTGGTTTTATGAAGAATTTTAATGATATAATTTTAGAATTAATTAAGTAATTACTAAAATATTTAAAAGGATTTTATATCTATATAGATAACTATTATAATAGTGAAACATTAGTAAAACAGTTGTCATAACAAGATTAATACTTTAATATGAGTTGTAAAAACTATAAACCTACTTACTTATAGAAAAGTTTTGCAAAATAAGGTATTATTAAGCACAAATAAGTTATGAAATATAGACTAATACATACTATTATAGTATTGTCAAATATAAGAACAAATATTCAAATTCAAATTAAAGAAGTATCACTAATTGCTGCATTAACATATAATAATTGCAAGATGTATTATTTTTTAACAAATATTTTAATTTTAATGGATAAATATTTGGTTAGAAAATATAAGTATAGTTGTAATATTTCAAAGCTAATAGCTGATTATAATAAATATATAAAAGGTGTTAATCAATTCAATTTTATGTTAAGATTATATTTATTTCCTTATTACAAGAAAAGATATATTTTAATTTAATTAATAGCTTTTATTAAGATGATGGTTGTTAATACATGGCAAATTCAGCAAGAAATAACTTTAAATGGATGAAATATTATGCAATTACAATTTATTAAACAAATACTAAATATGTTAATGATAAATATATGAAAACATAAGTACTTTAAGCTAATTTCAAAGTTTGTAAGTAATAATATTCTTAAATTGATTAAATAAGAAAATAGAAAACTTTGCAAGTATTAATGAAGAAGTATACTTAAAAAAAATCAAAACTGTATTATAAATATAATATATGTAATGTATATATACATTTAAAATGTTTTAATCATTATCATAATAAATAAATAATTATTGTATTATTTTTTTCTATTTTTAATTTTTTGTTATTTTAAATTAGAAAAATTAATAATTAGATAGCATTTATGAGAGGAATAATTTTTAATAATTTTTTCCTATTTAATAAGTATAATTTTATTAAAAATAAAGTATATTGTTATAATGCAATTATAGTTGCACTTTAGGGCTATAAAGGATATTCCACCACCTGATATGGTCTAACATCAGGTGGTTCCATCTTATTAGCAATAAGATTTCTCTACATCATAAAATCTTTAAGTTTATAAGAGGATAACTTTTTTTAATACTTAATAAACTTTCTTTTCTCTTTTCTTCAATTTTAAACTGTTGTTAGATGGAAAAGCTTTTAAAATTTCTTTATGAACTTATAATCAGCATATAAAGTATTAAATAACTCAAAATTTGAAATATTTTTGGCAAAATAAAATAGTGTATGTTCAAATATTAATTTAAATAGTGATGTTTCAAATTCAATATGAATATGAAAATTTATTGTAAATATTATTATTAAAATTATTTTCTTTTAATTAGTATAGTTAATATTTTGGCTAATTAATAATAATTTTTTCAATGTATACTGCATTGAATGATTTTGTTTTTCTATAAATCTATTCAAATAATAATTGTAAATAATTATATAGTGGTGTTTAACATCTCCTAACTTATTAATTTCAATGATTATTAAGTTAATGAACTTACTATCTTAATTGCTTTTAATTGTGCACAGAAATTCAAATATAAGAAACACTTTTAATAACTTCTTTTATCTTTTTAGTGATTAATAGTAAAAGCCAGAAAAATCTTGAAAATTTATCTATAATAGTTAAGACATATTTATATCTTAAACTGCCCTTATTCATCTTTACTAAATTCATATAAATCTATTTTATTAGTAAAACTTATTTAACATCTTTTAAGTAACTTATATCTAACTTGATGATTATTTATCTATTAGCATGCTTTATACTCTGCACAAAACTTCTTACATCTTTTATTTATATTGATTCCCTTCTTAAATATCTCTAAATTATTCATCTTAAGATAACATATCATCTTATTATTAACTTAAACTATAAGTTAATTTTAATAACTTCTTTAAATTGTCTTTTTCTACTTTTTGTTGTTTATATTTTTGCTTTTATATTCTTTATATTTTTGAAAGCATATCTAGTAAAATATTAGCGTTTTTTGAAATGTAATAAATTTTATGTTTAAGTTATCTATTCAGTCAAAATTAAACTTTACAAATTCTGTAAATTATTCAAGCCTTTAAATACATATATCAATGATTTACTATTAGTATATAACACAAATAACCATTTTAATAAGTGATTTTGATAATACTTCATATAAAATACAATTAATAAAAGTTTTTTCTTTAATATCAAATAGTTTAATTCAGATTTTAAAAGAACTTTTAAATAAAAACTTAAATATTTAATCTTTCCTTCTATCACTTGAATAAAGTTGTATTAATACTAATTTTTGATGTATTTATTACTAATTCTAAAAACACTTTTGATTGAAAATTTTAAAAACAGTTGATTCTTCATTAACTTCTTGTATACTCTTTTGTAAGCATCTTTTAATTTTTTTGTCCACTTGAAGGTTTTTGCATAAATAATAAAAAATGGTTCTAATAATCTACTTGCTTGAAAAATAAATTGTCAGAAGAAATTAATAATACTCAGATAGTATTAAAGTTGCTTCTTAATACTTAGACAAGTTTATTCAAATATATTGCATAACATCACATAATTAGACCTCAAATAATATGTTTCAAAAAAGAAACTAAATAATAGTTCCTTTATAATATAAAAGTAACACTTTTTTAGCTTTATTGTTAGGTTAATACTAGTTAAAGCTTCAAAAACCCATTGAATGTAAATAATGTGTTCTTTTATTAACTTAAAATAAATTATGATATTGTCAATAAAGTTTAATATAAAGGTATCACAGTTGTTGTTTTAAAGTAATGCTTGTATTAATTGTTGAAAGATATTAAAAATGTGTTTCAAACTTAAAGAAGCTGTAATAAAATGATATTGTTTCCTTTTGCAAGTAAATGCAGTAAAAGTACATATTTAAATTATTTTGTAGATGTAAAACCTTGATTTTATTTAAGTTGTTGGTGCTCTTTCAACTCCTGCTGATAACAATCCTTAAAGTATAATTTTTTCTTTACTTCATTGTCACCTTCCATATTTTGAACCAGTCGTTGTTTTTGCGTTTTCTTAGGAGATGAAGTTTCTACATGTATCTCTTTGTCACTCATTTGTCTATTGTCTTATTGTTTGTAAATAACTTGAGAGCTCAGCTTTTTGATTCACAGTAAAAATGTAAAAGAATAATGAGACTACATGTGCTGTGATCTCGTTTACTGTAAAATCGTTAAACTAGAGGTTCAGCTCTGTCGTTATTGTTGTCTCTCGCGTTCACCATATCTACGTAGCTGGCTATAAGAATGGAATACTACGGGCGAACTATCCAAATCTAACTTAGGACGGGCAGAAAATCCCTAAGTTCAGAACCTGCAACAATGGCGAACTTGCATCGTGTGGAGTACAGCGTGTGCACAAAAGCAAACGTTACAGTACAAAGACAAAAAATGGCAAACACCAACGAGACTGCGTGACGTCCAAGTTAAGCACTGCAGTGTGGCAAGCATAGCAGATTCAAAGATTTCTCACATTTATGCTCTTGATGACGCCGATAACTTTATCACAACAAACGAAAGTGTTTGGAAAGAGTTGAAAAACAAAAAAATCAAAAAAATAATAGATGGAGCGTCAAACACGATATACTTTTTAATGTCAACAGGAGAACTGATCAGAAAATTATTAAATGAACCAAAGGTAGAGACAGTAGCCAAAAACGTAGAAGAAGTTTATTGCGGAGCTATGCACACTTTTATTAAAACAAAAAATCAATACAAAGTGCGTGGAGGTAACAGTAAGTAATTTGCAATTACTAACAAAGTAGGCATGTACCAATTCGGGTTTGGACATAAACAACTAAGGAGTGACTCTTTTATTGGCCATTCGAACATCGATAATCTCGACATTGTGACACTATACGTTGGCGGGTGGCATAACTTTGCAAAAACTAAGAATGAACAGTTTTATGGTTGGGGATATGACATGGGTCGGCTGGGAACTGGTACCTCTAACGGGCATTGTCAAATGCCAACACTTTTACCCTTTGAGAAATATAATTTTTCTAAACTTATTCCAGGCTGGTGGCATTCTATGGGATTGTCACACAATGGTGATCTATACGCTTGGGGACACGGTACTGAAGGCTCACTTGGGCAAGGAACACTTAATACGATCCCTGTACCAACTTTGATTATAACTAACGTCAAAGACGCGTTCACTGGCAAGGATATTGTAAATAATATGGCCGTGAAGAACGGATAACAAGTTGTATGCGTGGGGAAGAAACAGAGACAGTCAGCTAGGATTTGAGTCAACAGGTGGTGTAGCGTTGTACCCAGAAGAGGTTACTAGTTTTGGGATACGTCGTGTTAGTAATGTTATTATGACCCAAGAGAACATAATAGTGCTGCTAGACCACAAGAAAGAACTAGTTTTAAAGAACGCTAAGCAACTTGCTGATGTGTACTTCCATTTTGGATAATTTATGCAAGAACTCTAGAACCAACAATGTAAGATTTGACCGTCAACACGAGTAAAGCAAATGATACAGTAAATCTGAAAACATCACTTTTGTTCAAATCTTTCAACGATTCTAAAGCCCACGAGAAAATTCCACCCAAATAAAATGCTCTCGTAAACTGCGGGAATTATACAAAAGCATTACCAGAGGTGTTTAAGGCTTTAAACCACAACGCAGCGAGTAAAAAAAACTAATAGGTCTCTTCGATAAGTTTGACGCTTATCTCCACCCGCTGACAAATTAGTTATCATTGTAAAATAACGCTAAAAGTCTTTTTTATTCATCAAGCGTCCAATTTCGAAT
>JAESGV010001059.1_pt1 | contig 11773 bp, 13 predicted proteins | sample 9269781 | NCBI WGS metagenome assembly JAESGV01 (sample SAMN15741586, study PRJNA653496) | algae metagenome | isolation source: Tildeniella torsiva UHER 1998/13D and co-occurring heterotrophs from... | place: Slovakia: Slovak Paradise National Park, Hrabusice, Kosice Region | collected 2000-01-01 | reverse complement strand
CAAACCCAAACCCAAACCCAAACCCAAACCCAAACCCAAACCCAAACCCAAACCCAAACCCAAACCCAAACCCAAACCCAAACCCAAACCCATGAAACACTATAAATGTTAAAAATATTGCTAATAAACTTACAGAACCAGGTATAAATTGTTTGTTATTTTTTAAAACCCCTATACAATATCTTCTAACTGTTTGAGAGGTGGAAAAGCAGTTAAAACAGCCATTGATGGGGTATAAAAATGCATGAATAAACTTCATTTGAAGTTTTTAGTTGGAATTAACTGGGTCCTCAACCTTCTCCATGCTATGGGCCCAGTCTATTTTGTCCACACTTTTGTGCTTCTTCTTTGGTGGTTCTTTGATGCCTTTTAGCACTGAGGCTTCTTCATCTGACATTGTGTGAAATAATAGGTCAACTGCTTAAGTGCTAAATATCAATCGCTCGAGCGATTGCAATCGCTTAAGCAATTTCATATTTGCTTAAGCGATTACATTTTTGCTTAAGCGATTACATCTTTGCTTAAGCGAATGCAATCGCTCAAGCCAATCGCTTAAGCAAACGCAATTGTTCAAGCTAATCGCTTAAGCGGAAACACTCGCTCGAGCCAATTGCTTAAGCGAATATACAATCACTTAAGCGATTAAACTCTTATTTTTAAAATTTGGTAAAAAACATTCAATTTTAAGAAGAATTTTTAATTTTCAAATTCTTCTACCAAAGAATCAAGAAGATTTTTCCAATTTTAAGTATCTTCTTTTGTTTTTTTCTTTGCTTTTTCTTTTACAATTAAGCATTCTCTCATTCTTGAACACCAACTCTTAAAAGTATCCTCTACTTGTTTTTTAGCTTCACTTGGCAGCTTAATATCAAAAACTTTGTCCAAATCTTCTGTCATATCAACAGATTCTTCAAATTCAATTATTTTCTGAACTTTTCTAGGTGGTTTCTCTTGGTGATTCTTTTTCCATCTTTTGTTCTTAGCACTTCTTGGTGGTGTAACTTTAACCTCTGGTATGTCATCATTAGAAGAGATCTTTATAACATCATCTTTCTCCTCTTCCAATTGAAACTTAAATTTTAAACTATCTTTGTAATTTTCTAATTTTTCTCCTTGTAAATCAAATAAGTAATCACTAGAAATCTGACTACTGTTTGATTCTGCTATTACTGATACTTGGTACTTGATTTGCAATTAATCTTTTAGATCCTTCTTTTCCTTTTCTTTTCTTATCTTTAATTCTTGTCTCTCTTTATTGTATTTTGAGAGCAATACACTCCATTTCTTTTCAAAATTCTTGTCAAACCTTTTGTGCTCTTCTTTTTGTTTGATCATAGCATTATCTTGTTGTAACAATTTGAACTCTTCTCTTTCTTGTTGTTTCTTGGCAGTAATAGTACTTTTCTTCTCCAACTCAGCTTGTTTCCACATTTTAGAGTATTTTTCATACAAAATCTACTTGGCCTTCATTTTCATCAATTTGACTCTTGTTTCTCCTTGTTCTCTGAAGTAGTCAAAATTTAGACTATTCTCCCATTCTTGCAACAATCTATGAAGATCTTGTAAAATGTATTCTTGAACTGCATATTGTATGCACTTGCTCCAAGCAGAGTGTTGGTGTTTCTTTTTCTTTGTTGGTGTACTTTGCAGCTCTTTTTGATAGTATAACTGCAGTTGATCTTGTATCTCTTTTCAACTAGGTAGTTGATCTAAAATCCACTGATGAGCAGTATGACTACTTAAAGAGGGAATTTGTATTTTGTTTTGAATACTAACTGTTGTGGGAACAGGTTTCTTCTTAGCAAATTCTTTGTCTACTTTGATTAATCCTTCCTTTGTGTGGTAATAATACAATAAATTAAACCACCTTGTAGCATCAGTAATTGCTATAGTATTTAGAGTAAAAGTAGGAAGAAACACTTGATCAGCTTGAACCATTTTCAATCTGTGAGTTGCAAGAACAGAATTATTTCCAAATTTGGAACTAATAACCTGGTAGTTGGTTGCATCAAAGGTTAATCTGACACATGCCTTCTTGTATGGTTTTATAGCATACCAAGTCTCTTAATTTCCATATTCCATGAAAAATGCTAATAAATCCAAGCTTGAAGTTTCCATTTTTTGATAGATCCAACTCAAACATCCTTGTGTTGGAATGTGAGCTCTACATGCTCTTGGAGTTAAATGCACCTTGCACTTTTTCTTTTTTCCAAATTTTACCAATAGTCCCCAAAAATCACTAATACACTCATTTTTGATGCCATTCTTGACAAACAATGGTGTATTCTTGTATTCTTCTTTGATACTTAGGTTTCTACTAGTTAGTGCTTGAGCTAGGGAAGGTTGAACTCCAATTCTTCTAATATCCCATAAGTAAATCATGAATACTAGTAACATGTCATGTAACATGTCTTGATGAGAGGACAAACAGTTTTGATGATCTTTTGGCAATAAATGCTTGTCTTTTTTCATAGTAACAGTGCAACTCAATTGAATTTGATTGCTACTTTCTTGAATTCCAGTTAACCCTCCTGCTAATTCTACAAGATTTTCTTTGAATTCTTCTTGTAATAACCTTAATTGTTCCTGCATGATAGAATGTGCAGGTGCATCATCTTGATTTTCTTCTTGAATTTTATGATTATACAACTTGAATGACAAATCATCTATTGTCATATGAGTGATACTGTTAGGGCGATAGGTCTCCATACAAATGAATGCTACAATAGCAAGAATACGACAATCTTCTTCTTTGGTCAAATTAGTCTTACGTAATAAGTCAACAAAGTGAGTATATAGCAACGCATCTGTAACTTTTTCAGTGTTACCATATGTATGTAATAATGTCACTATAGTAGAGTTCAAAATAGTACCATACTCTGTTTTTGGATCACCATAGTTGATACCTTGACTAATACACCATAAACTCAATCCAGTATGACAAGCATTTTGTATTGTATTGAAAGCAAGTCTGCGAGTAACTTTAGCCTATAACAAAAATGCAACAAATGTTTCTTGTTTGATTGGGAACATTACTGGTTGATAATCTTGAAAAGTAGAAATATGCTCATGTGCTTCATAAAATTCTCGATATAAGCAAGCATCAAAGCTCCACTGCTTGATAGTATTGGTAGCATACACATTTTTTAACATATGCTCTGACAGTTCAGAAGGATTGTTCCAATCAAACTCCTCTCCCAACTTGAAATCCAACTCTGCTGCTGCATCATCAATAATACGAATCTCATCTTCCTTTGTTGCTTTTCTAACAATAGCAGGTAGTAATTCTGCAATAGCATCTTTGGAGGGAACAGGAGCAGTATTTCTACTACCAAGAAGACAAATGGCCATATCACAATTCTTAGTAATAGAGTCAATAGTATAAGTTGGTGTGTGACCAATGCCCCATGGTTTACTTTGAGTATTGTGCAATACAACACTGGGGTCAAAAGGAAGATTCTTGAACAATTGGTTACCAATGGCTTCAATCAACTCTCTATTTTTTGCAACAGCTTGCAAAAAGTCATGATTTTTAGACAATTCAACAAGTTTAGCAGTAGAAAAATTCTGTGCTGCTTTGTTTTGATCATTGATGTTGTTTAAAATTAGATCTTCTTGTAAAATCTTCTTAATAGCTTGTTGTTCTTCATCAGATGTCTCTTCGCTATCGCTACGAGCCTTCAGGCAAATTAATAAAATTATTTTTATTTTATTTTAGCCAGATGTCTCTACGCTGCCGCTACGAGCCCTCAGGCATTAAAAAGGGCCAGATGTCTCTTCGCTATCGCTATGAGCCCTCAGGCATTAAAAAAGTTTTTATGCTTGGTTAGGGCTTATAATAACCTAAAAAGTATATGTTTCAAGTTGTTATAATAATACATTTGTTATATTGTTATTGCAGAACTAAATTGTAAATTCCATTTTTTTAACAAATGAATTACATTTTTGCTTTTTTGATGCATTATTATTTTCTTTCTATTAATATATTCATCAGAGATTATATTTTTGTTTTAAATGCAAAATATAATAGTGTAAAGATAATATATAGCAGAAAATGCTATTATTTCATCATTTATCAAACTTGTATTACTTTAAATTTGTTTGTTTAAATAATTTGCAAGTTTGTGTTTAACTTGCTTATAGAGTTTAATATTTTTATATCAATTATTATTGTTAATAATATCTTTTAAAGTCGTGCATTTAGACAATTTGTCCAACATTTACTATAGTATTAAAATAAACAAATTTATTTTATAAGTTGTATGCCTGGATTGTAGTAAAGCACATTACATTTGCCATTACATATAAAAGCTGGATGTTCAAAATTATTATAACATTGATTATAAAATGTTGATATTTTGTGAAAATAACAAATAATACAATATCCACGTTTTTTTACTTTTGCAACTTATGTAATATAATGCTTGGTGCATGTATATTATGTACCTGTTGTGGTATAATACAGTGATATCTAGCTGTTGTACAGCAATTGATTATAAATTGTTGAAAAGTGTAAATATGTGACAAACTTAATAAATAACAATATCAAAAATATATATCATGAATATATATAAGTAAACAATCACACATCATAGTATGATATAGTTGACAAACTCAGAATAGATTTCGAACTCAAGCTATAATTGCTTGCTTTTTGTTTATAAACTACTTTAAATAGTTATAAACTTTAATAGTTTTTAGTGCAAATATATCTTTATTATTATGATTCTTTTTGTTATATTGAAATATAATGACTTTATCATCTAAATGTGGAATATTTGATACTATATATATAATTTTCTTGTTTTGTCCATCTAACTTTGCCATCCAAGCTTGTATTGCTACTAAAGAGCCCCATAATGTATGTCACTCATATAATGCTAGATTACTGTCTAATATTTTGGTTAATAGATGATGTTTGCTTAAGCTATTATGATTTGCTTTAAAACTCATTAAAGTTCTTCATTTTTGTTTGACTAAATACTTAGCATGTACAACAAATCCTATATTACCAGTATCAGCATATATTAAATAAGGTATATTCTCTAATAATTAACTATTAAACCACTTGATTAATATTGTTCCTTGTAAATTATTCTGACTTGTTATAATAGGATTATATAAATGAATAACACTAAAATAAAACATTTTTTCATCAACTCTTTTATATTGTACAATCTTTGTACTATAAGCTTTTTTATTATCTTTTTGTTTGGTTTACCTTTATCCTTCTATGGCTTCTAATTATTATTTAAATTTATTTTTGAAAATAAATCTAACATATAACAATAAATCTGAAAAAGAACTTTTTAGCTCAGGCTGTTGGTCATATACAAGGTTTATTTCTTCTATCTCATTTTCATCTGACTTATGAAAGTTAAATATATTCATATCATCATTATCCTCCATTTTACAGTTTTGTAATAAACATTACAATTTTTGTAATAATACTTAATAACTTTTTAAGTTTTTATATAATTTTTATAAAGTATACTTAAATTAATCTTAAAATTATTTATTTTAAATTTAACTATTAAATATTAAGATTTTTAATTAATAGAGGACAGATTGTCTAGGTGCACGTCTTTAAGTGTTATGTGTAAAGTGCGCGCTTTTAAAGGATATAAAATGTTTAATTAAGATATATAAAAAAATAAAATAAATGAATTAAAGTTCACAGTAAATATAAATTTAAGTATATAACTTTAAAGGACTAATAATAAAGGTAGATGTAAAAACAGATAAAAGTAGAGAAATATTGAACAATTTAAAAGAAAGAAAAGTATAAAAGTTAACTGTTAAGCGAATATGGTAGACACTGCTATTAAAAGAATCAACAAACATTGATCTAACAACATCAAGTTTTAAAATAAGTGAATTTTAACTGAATTAGAATCAAATCATTTCATAATTTGCTTACTTTGAACCTTTAGCACATAGAGATAGAGCGACATGGTACGTGTGATGCCTTCAAAGACAAATTTATTACATTGATGGGTTTTTAACAAAAATAGAATCATCGTAGTCCAAATTATTGCTGTCATCACCAATGTTGAAACCTTCCATTTCATCGTTAATATCAGCATCGTCTATATCAGCCTCCATAACACTTTCATTGACGTACACATTCTTCCTGCAATACAAGAATATCAAATACGCTGTAATAGCGGCAGCAACAATCAATAGTAAAAGTATACCAATGATAATTAGTGGAATCACAACGCTTAACCAAGGGAATCCTTCTGGTGCTAAAGGTGGCGATAATACTCCTGATGAGTCTGCTTGCTTTTTGCAAAACTCTGGTTGACATTCCAACAACATTGTCTTCACGAATATAGTTGCCTGAGCGTTACTGTTACTCACTGCAACTCCATTCTCATAATTACTTTGCGATAGTACTAACGAATAATTTCTAGAGAAAAAGCCTTGTGCATCAAAGCCTTGCGGCTTGTGAATAATGTTACAGATTGATGCATAGTTAGTTCTATCGAATAGTGTCGCGTTTGCCACCCACTCATATCCAACCTTCTTGAGTAATAGTTGTAACTGATATGGCGTGTTGATATCAAAATTGCATGTTGCTGAACTTGTTTGGAAATTACGACCACCTCCAGCATCGTATGATAACGATATCTTACCACCGATCCCTAATCCAGTATAAATAGTTGGTCGCTCTGAAGTGTCAAAGAACCAAAACTCCAAGGGAGTACCACCTGTTCCACTCAGTGATGTAATGTTAAAGTCAACATAGCCTTGCATATTCAATACGGGAGCTTTCGCTGTCGACTGCAATGCGCGTCTTTGATCCAGTACGCTAGAAATAACAACACTTCCTGTTGTTATTGTCGTGTAGTTTAAGCATCCACCAGAGTCAGGAACATCGAGACTGCAAGATGTACTACTCAATGCTGAAACAATCAATCTGAATGATTCATCGTTACTTGGATCGGCATCGTTGCTGTCACTACCTACGCGTATTAAACGCACTGTGTATTCGTCATTGTTCTGACCGTTTAACTCTACTAGGCAAGACAATCTTGATGTATACTGTATCTCTGCTGGTACAACCTGTACAACAGCACCTTGATATGAGATTTGGCACGATATAACTCCCTTAGTTTGTACGAATCCACTGCCTAGAACTGTAATATTCTCACCACTAAATACTGCATCAGGTTGAATAGCATCAATTCTCATTTGTGGTGATTTACATAAAAGTCCAGAGTATGGTGAATTACATAAGCATGAGTCGGGAGCAACACATGTTCCACGACCGCCACATACATTGGAATCTGTAGCGGGTATGTGATTACATACTGGAGTGTCGCATTGTGTACCTTGCCAGCCTAATGTACATACACATTTGTCTGTCTGGGTACATACACCATTTCCTGAACATACACTTGCATCTTCCATGAGGTACCCAAAACACTTTGGATAGCGGCAATTGTACCCGTATTTTCCAGCAGCACAATTACAGTTGTTTGGAGATGTACATGTGCCAAATCCACTACATACAGATGGGTCTGTTGAATTAATTCCAAAGCATAGATCTACTTCACAATTAACTCCAGTACTCTCTGATGTAACACATTGACATTGGTCATCAGCAGTGCATCTACCTCTTCCAGAGCATACAGTACTGTTCGTAGAACTAACACCAAAGCAAATCGGGTTTCGTTCATTTGAACAAACAGATCCACCTCCACATGATGTAGAATGTGCAACGTTCGTGAAGTTATCATGAGAAACTTCGATATTAGCGTCTCTTGTATCAATTGATGAATCTATTTGTACTACTGAGTCGCTAAGAACAGTTCCATCAACAATGGTAATAGAATCAGGATCGGAGTCAGGTACAAAGCGAAACTGTACCTTATCTACGTTCTCAAAGCCTGATCCCACAGCAACGAGTGAATCACCAGTGTTTACTAGTGCCAAAACGGAAAATGTAGTGTTGCGAGGTTGTTTAGTTGTAACTTCTGCTGTTGTGCTTGGTAGCTCAGTGGTTGTTGGTGTTTCTGTAGTTGTCTGTGTTGTCGTTGTTGGTGCAGCTGTTGTTGGCTCAGTTGTGGTTGGTGAATTGGTAGTCAACTCAGTTGTAGTCGGTGCCACTGTTGTAGGTTGCTCTGTTGTAGTTGGCGAGGCAGTAGTCGGCGCCGTTGTGGTTGGCGTTGCTGTAGTAGGTTGGGATGTAGTTGTTGTGGGTGCTGCTGTAGTTGGCGCCAACGTTGTTGGTACTGGTGTTGCAGTAGTGGGTGCTAAAGTTGTAGTAGGTTTGGCCGTTGTCGTTGGAGGAACAGTGGTTGGAGCTGCTGTAGTGGGAATATATTTTTGTTGTGCAATTGAGCATCCACTACCAAATAACAAAAATCCAACACTAGGTACAGCTACACTAATTGGCGAAGGTGCGCCAGCGTAATATGTTGGCACATCTTGCTTAACAGTGTTTTGCGTACCATATTGATAGTTCTTAATGTTAGTATTTGATAACGACACATACTGCGTTGGAACCCCAAATCATAAGTCTGTTGCTAGCCGTTACAGCAACATTTGTACTCTGCTCACTACTTGAAGAACTTTGTAACCAATTTCCTGCTCTTACCCATGTAATGATATCTCCATAATCGTTACTTGTTGTGCTTAGTTGTTTCCAAGCATAGGTTGCGTCTGTTAAGCTTGTACCTACGTAGCGATTACCAAACCAAAATACCGTTCCATCTGCGCATAATGACAAGTAGTAGTTTCTTCCTAATGATATTTGTATAACTGCTGCGCTCGTTACACTAGTAATTCCAGTCATTGTTACTGCTACTGGTGCTGGCCATTTACTTAAAGCATTTCCTGGAGCATAGTTTCCTACACTATAACTACCTTGTCCCCTGTTTAAATGTTAAAATAATTGATGAGTGTACATACCAGCTATATAACTTGCCATTCGTTCCCAGAACCATAGTAACATTTCCACCAGCGCTAATTTGTGAGATGGTTACACCATTCAGTACGCCACTTTGGTAAACAGGTGTTGGAGTACTTTTTACAGCAGTGCTAGCATCATTGTCACCACGAGCCCCATCAGTGCCGTAACCCCATGAAAACAACTTGTTGTCTACTGTAAGAGCATACGCCGCAGCATCTCCAACTTCAATAATATTGATTTTACTTCCACCAAATGGAGTCATAATAGAACGAGTTGGAGAATTCGCAGCTACTGTATGTCCGACACCCAATTGTCCTGTATGTCAGACACCGCAAAAATTAGCTTACCAGCAAAGTTTGCTCCCCATCCAACCATAATGTCCGCTCCAGTTGTAAGATCCGAAGTTAAAGCCATACAATATCCCAAACCATAAGATCCAGTCCCTCCACAGACAACTTTTGTGAAAATGTTATTCGCTAAACCAGATGATGCCATATAGCAGGCTGATAGCGGCTTTATACCCGTGTTATATGCTGCAGAATTAATTCCAACTTGACCCCAGTCGTTTCGACTACAAACATTAGGGAGAAATAATTGATTTACCCCCATGAATACAACTTTCCAGCGGAACTAATGGCCGCACAGTGATTATCGCTGCAGGAAACAACATCCAATCCACCAACACCCCATGTCACTCCTGATATCAGAGTGGGTGTTTTAGTTGTAGTATAACTATTAAGACCTAATTGTCCTATTTTTTGTTAGGGAGAGAACGAATTGTTACCATAACTATTTTGGCCAATTGAGTACAAAGCTACATTGACGTTGCATTGTGTATAGCAATATGTGAACAGGAGTAAAAGAATAATTCCTACTACCTGCTTCATGTTGCTTTCTTGTATTATTCAAATGAGAAAAGCGTCTGTAAAGTTGCGGCTGTGAACGTTTGTTCTCTTATTTGTGGGTGTCTCGGGTACGGTTTGCCTTTTTTTGCGTAATTGTATACGTATTACTGTAATATTACAAGGAACAAAACACGAATTAAGATACAGTAGTTTTGATAATGATATATCCAGCGAACTCTATTGTCATTGCCTTCTAGGTTCGTACGATTTGCGTCAGTTTGTGATTGACACGTCAAATTGACAGAAAGCGGGTACACCAAGCATGAAAACTGCACGATAAACTATGTTAATAAACAATGCTTTATAGTTCTGCTTCTCTCATCTGTTTCTCATTTAGATCTTTCAAAACCTTCTTTCTCTTTTGATATCTTTCGTAGAAGATACTTGTGAAAACAATAGCCAAAAGTATCAACACAATAACAATGAATACAATACCTACAACACGCTTGGCAGTGGAGTGACCATGTGGCTAAATGTTAATCAATTTGTTAAAATACTTACAGCTGTTGTTGGTGTACCAGAGTAAAAATAGCCAGAGGTTATTGTTGTTAATAATGGTGTTCCTGTGCTTAGTTTTGCGGTTGCACTTTGTCCTGCCCAAGCTCTTGCAGTGAAATTGTAGAATCTTATAAATCCACCTTTTGCAGATGCGACTCCAACGTAGCCTTGTGTGCAAGCCTACATGTTAATTTAATAAAAGAAACGTACGTTATCATTAGCATTGCAAACATATGATGAAACAACTGGTTCAGTAGTATTAATTGTTGGTGTATACAAACGAATGGGTACTTCATTTGTGCCGTCAACAACGCGGCCAAGACCCATATCAAACGATGAACCACTGGTGTTATAAAAATCTCCACCAACAAATAATGCCAATCCTGAATGTGCGATACTTGTTACAGGTCCGAATTTTGCACTAGATACCTAAGTGTTACTCGTGTGAATAAAAAGTTACTTGAACAAATTTTGATGAAGAATATTTGCACAAGTTACTGCATGAAACAGTGTTTGTTGTTTCGTCAATGGCATCATATTTTCCAGCAATATACACGGTAGCAGGGTCAACGTACGTGATTGAAGTCTAAAGTTAATACATTCAAATTAATCATACTACAACAGTTTCTGCGTCGTCGTTAGGTCCATTTGCAACCTCGTACCACAGTTTCTTTGAGGTACTGTAGTATTTGACATTCTCTTCAAAGTCTCCTCCAACCCACAAGTGATCGACTGTGGCTGTTACACCGTGAACACTTTTAGCAACTACATTAACGTTGTCTGAACTTGTTATCTTGTGTTCACCCACACCACCAAGGTTATTCCATTCTTTTGTTGCGTTGTCGAACATCAAAACTCCAACAGCTTCACTAAAGATTGTTAAAAAATAAGTTATGCTCATACAGTCCGTTGGGTAGTGTATATGCAAACTTTCCTCCGATGTAGACTTTGCAGCTTAAACAGCCTCCATCACAGTCGGCGGTAATACTGTTCACGATATTTGCTTTTTGTGTAACTGGTTTGAGTACAGGACCCAATGGCGCCCAATTGTTTGAAACGGCAGTCCACACTGCTACTTGTGCTACTGAAACTCCTCCCGCGTTGCTAAATTTTCCACCAATGTAAACGTTTTTGCACGTGTCAACAAAAACAGTATTTATCTGATCATCTGCTCCTTGACCCATTGCTTGCCAATTAATTCCATCTTTTGTAGACGCAATATTGTTGGCAGCAAAGGTGCCATTTGATGTTGAAATGGAGTCAAACCTTCCTGCTACATACCATCTTCTCTCTTTGAAAAAGTAAACACTGAGGTTCGAATCGTACCTTGTGCAGTCGTAAAATAAATGCATAGTAGTAAAACTACTAAGGAGCGAACAATCATGGTCTTGTTACGCGTTAAAATTATCGTTGTGATTTTTGTTTGACGTTCACAAGTTGACTTACTGAA